>OLXN01000513.1_pt1 | contig 31291 bp, 18 predicted proteins | sample 1674021 | NCBI WGS metagenome assembly OLXN01 (sample SAMEA103958137, study PRJEB25191) | human gut metagenome | biome: human-associated habitat [ENVO:00009003]; feature: intestine environment [ENVO:2100002]; material: feces | place: Germany | collected 2013/2015
ACAACGGAACCCCTATCGACCGCGAAATAGCCAATCATGTGGCTGCCGGCATGCGCATGTGGGCACTGGAAAAAGGAGTCACACATTACACACACTGGTTCCAGCCTCTTACCGACGGGACAGCCGAAAAGCACGACGCATTCGTCGAACATGACGGTGGCGGCGGCATGATCGAAGAATTCAGCGGCAAGCTGCTCGCACAACAGGAGCCGGACGCATCCAGCTTCCCCAACGGCGGATTGCGCAACACGTTCGAAGCCCGCGGCTATTCGGCCTGGGACCCCTCCTCACCTGCGTTTATCGTAGACGACACCTTGTGTATCCCGACCGTATTCATCGCCTATACCGGTGAAGCGCTGGACTACAAGACCCCGCTGATCCGCTCCATCGAAGCCTTGAACAAGGCAGCCAAAGATGTCTGCCATTATTTCAACGAAGACGTCAATAAAGTCATCACCTATTTAGGCTGGGAACAGGAGTATTTCTTGGTAGACGAAGACCTCTATTCCGCCCGTCCCGACCTGTCGCTGACGGAACGTACTCTCTTAGGACACGAAAGCGCGAAGAACCAGCAATTGGACGACCACTATTTCGGAGCCATTCCCTCCCGTGTACAGGAGTTTATGAAAGACCTGGAAACAGAATGCTACAAGTTGGGCATCCCGGTCAAGACACGCCATAACGAGGTTGCCCCGAACCAGTTCGAGCTAGCGCCTATTTACGAGGAATGCAACCTCGCCAACGACCACAACCAATTGTTGATGTCGGTGATGAAACGTGTCTCCCGCCGCCACAACTTCCGCGTGCTGCTCCACGAAAAGCCTTTTATGGGTGTGAACGGTTCGGGCAAGCACTGCAACTGGTCGATGGGAACCGATACGGGTATCAACCTCTTCTCTCCGGGAAAGGACCGGGAAGACAACCTGCGTTTCATCACATTCGTGGTCAACTCGCTGATGGCCGTTTATAAATACAACGCCTTGCTGAAAGCCAGTATCGCTTCGGCTACCAACGCACACCGCCTGGGCGCCAACGAAGCGCCTCCCGCCATCATCTCATCCTTCTTAGGAACACAGATCACCGAAATTCTGGACAAGTTCGAGAACTGTTCCATCGAAGACGCTATCGAGGTGGACGACAAGAAACGCCTGCATCTCGGCTTCGGACAGATCCCTGAACTGCTGTTAGACAATACGGACCGTAACCGCACCTCTCCTTTTGCTTTCACCGGAAACCGTTTCGAATTCCGTGCATTGGGATCGTCGGCCAACTGCGGTTCAGCGATGTTGGCACTGAACTCTGCCGTAGCCTACCAGCTCCGCCAGTTCAAACAGGATGTCGAAGCCTTGCGTGCCGAAGGAAAGAGCAAAGAGGCCGCCATCTTCGAAGTGCTGAAAGCCTATATCAAGGAATCCAAACCGATCCGTTTCGACGGGAACGGCTACGGCGACGAATGGAAGGAAGAAGCTGCCCGCCGCGGCCTGGATTGCGAAAACAGCGTTCCGTTACAATACGATGCTTACCTGAAACCGGAAGTTATCCGGATGTTCAAGGAAACGGGTGTACTGAGCGAAAAGGAATTGGAAGCCCGCAACGAAGTGAAATGGGAAATCTATATCAAAAAGGTACAGATCGAAGCTCGTGTCCTTGGCGACCTATCGCTCAACCATATCATCCCGGTTGCCGTCCGCTACCAGTCATTGCTACTGGACAACATCGCCAAACTAAAAGAGACTTTCGGCGGATATCCGGAATATGACGATATGTCGGAAGAGCCCCGACGCCTGGTTCGCAAGATTGCCGGACATATCTGTTCCGTCACTCGCATGGTGGACGAAATGGTGGAAGCCCGCAAAAAAGCAAACCGTATCACGGATTTGCGTACCAAAGCGATCGCTTACCATGATACCGTCGCTCCCTATCTGGACGAAATCCGTAGCCACATCGACGACCTGGAGCTGATGGTCGATAACCAGATGTGGCCGTTGCCGAAATATAGGGAACTGTTGTTCATCCGTTAATTTACATTAATCATTTAATTATTATATAAGTATGAATAGTTCGTATCTACGAATTATTCATACTTTTGTTTTTATAATCACTTAAATCTACGTGAATATGAAAACAAAAGCATTCCTTCCCGCTATCGTTTTCCTTCTGGCAAGCCTTGCAAGTTGTAATTCCTCCGTTCCGAAATCGTTGGTAACTGACGACGGCAGTGTCAGGATAATCGAAAACCCGGACGGCCCGCTTTACATCTGCGACCTGAAAGCGGCAGGCGATACGATTGATATCCCACTTAGCGAACTGGTCGAAGATTGCCGGATCGTGCGTTTTGAAACCTCCGACGAGGCCCTGTTCAAGGCCTGGTGGATCGAGGTGAGCGATAACTACATTTGCGTACGGCAGCAATCCAACGTGGTCAAGCTATACGACAAGGACGGAAAATTCCTCTGCAACATAGGTGCAATGGGAAACGGACCGGGCGAGTATCCGGTGACTATCTACGACGGGAGTATCGACGAACGAGGCGGCCATATATTCCTCTCTCTCTTTTATGGGAAGAAAATCATGATGTACGGCCTTGACGGGAAATGGATAAAAGATATCAATCTTCCCGGACAAATCAACAAACCGAAAATCGAGGTCAATGCCGACGGTACGCTCTCGGTCGTACACATGCCTTTTGAAGAAGGGACGCCGATCGCTTTCCGGATGGACACGGACGGGAACATCCTATCACAGATACCGGCACTCGACTATATGTTGGCAGGAAATTTCGACAATGAGATATTTTCCTACCGGAATACCGGGACATTCGACTTCTTTTATACCGGCATCGACACGACTTTCACATACGATACGGAAGCAAACAAGCTGATCCCCCGTTTCACGATGAACTTCCCCGGTTTTGCTCAAAAACCTATCCATATCTACACGGAACTGCCCAATCATATCCTCATCCACTACTACACTTGGGATAAAGGCCGGTTCACACCCGGAGGAGACATACTGGTAGATAAGATGAAAATGTCATCTTCCCAATATCACCTGGTCAACGACTTCTACGGGAATCTCCCGATTCCCAATCCGAACAACCACTTCAACAAGGGCAGATTCATTTTCAATGTCGAACCGGCTGCACTTCAGGAAATGATCGAAGCCCATCTCGCCTCCGGCAAATGTCCTCCCGAAGCGAAAGCCCAACTGAAAGAATTGGCCACTACGCTCCATGAGAACGATAATAACCTGATGTTTGTGGGAAAGCTGAAGAGGTAAAAAGAAGTCTGTTGATTAACGGCAAACTTTTATCCGGGAAGTCCGGGTAATACCGTTCTCATTATAGGCATCTATCGTAAAGTAATAAGCAACCCCTTTATTCAGACTTCCGATTTCCAATGTATTTTCTCCCATCACCTGGAAATTATTATACAACTTGTCTCCGGCTATTCCGTAGCGGACAATATACCCCTGAGCATCCGGAACAGCCTCCCAACAAAGACGCGCCTTGCACGGATCGGCCTCATCCCTTTCCACCGTGAAATCATTTACGGCACGCGGAGTACTCCCCTGACCTTTTCCAAAAATTCTCAAATCGCGTACGGAAAAATTTTCCGACACCATATACTCCTTGTTTTGCAACTTGATATACCGGGCTTTGAACGGTTCTTCAAATTCGATATAATCATGAGGAGTGTCTGTTTTCTTTGTACCATAGTCCACCACCAAAGACCAATCTTCGCCATTTACCGAAGCGTAAATCAGATAGCTCTGGTAAACTCCGGAGACAGCACCTTTTTGATTAGCCCCGTATTCATCGAAATTCACCTGAATAGCATGGATAGACGAAAGCCGTTGCAAATCTACTTGTGCCCACTCCATGTCACGGTTCGATTGGGCGACCCAAGCTGTACGGGCGTCCTCATCCACTATATTTTCTGCCGGATAACCTTCCAGCGAAGAAGATACGCTCACTTTTTTTCCATACGAAAGCAACATCCACCCGGGTTGATATTCACCGGCGATCTGTTCCTTTCCTCCGGGCAGGAACATCGGGTAATCTCCTAAATAGGTGTTCGTAAACAAATAGCCGTCTTTATCAAAGCCGGACGGATAGAAAGATACCCTGCGTTCAAACATATGCCGGACGGAAATTGAATTGGTCGCGGCTTTCCAATAGTTCTCACTACCGGCCGTAAAGATACAACCATGTCCCGCCCCTCCGATAAAACCGGTCGGTTTATAAGAAACCGGACTGTTCTCCATATAGGTAAAAGGCCCGGTGGGAGAAGTACCGACATACACGCCATCAGCATAGGATTTCCATTCCGTTCCGGGAGCGGCATATTGCAAATAATATTTCCCCTGATGAGCAGTCATCCAGGCCCCTTCGATATAAGGGCGACGGGAAAGCTCGTTCAACTCGCCTGTCCGTTCCCATCCATGATTTTCCTTATCGCTATTAAAACAGGCGACTACCTCTGTTTTAGCTTCCAATGTATTCAAGTCCAATACCTGCATATAAATAGGATCGACAGGGGAACAACCATAATACATATAAAGATTATCTCCTTCCACATAAAAAGCCGGATCCCAATAAGACCAGATTTCTTTCACCGGTTCCCATTCTCCCTTTTCAGGGGCGGAGGAACGATACAACATTCCTTTGCCATGTGTGGAACCAACATAATAAAGGAAGTTATCATGAACAAAAAGTCCCGGCGCATAATCTTCGATCGGCAATACGGAGTCAGTTATAAACACATGCTTCCAATCTGTAAAATCGTCCGAACACCAGTATCCGGATGATTTGGAAGCAAACAAATAATACTTGTCCTTATAAGATACGACAACCGGATCGGCCGCTTCTCTAATCCCCTCTCCCCCATCTATTTTCATAAACCGGTAATCTATATTCACCGGATTACAAAAAGTTTTCGGAGTGGCAGCAACCCGAGCTTTGATCGGGGCAGATTCGCCACAACTCATGAAAAATGGCAGTACTGCCAATGATAATAACAACTGCTTCATTTGTTACTAATGGTTCTTCTTAATAAATAATTTTCACGTTTTTCCTGGCCTTCCAGCCGGTGCAGCACCCAACTATCGCCATCTCCCAATGCTTCCAGCCTCCAGTTATAAGCAGGATTCCGGAGCATCTTCCGGATGTGACGGGGGAAGGCGTTGGCGGCACGGGCGTCCTCCCAGGTGCGGATAGCCTGGAAAATGCGGTCCTTCTGCGGACAACTTTCCACATCTTGCTGGTTCACCTTCAAATAATAAGTCGCTCCATACCCGACAGCGATCGCTTCGACATGTTCGTATTGCTCGACGGTAGAGGTATCCTTGATCGCGAAGTTAGCACCGAAAGAAACAGGGAAGAAGTTGGAATAGGTCACATCGCGTAAGTCTTTCCCCTGACTCGTCGCACTTCCCCATTCACGGGTATCGACATCATACAAGTTACGTCCGCCACCAACATTCCACACGCTCTGGTAATGCCAGGAGCCTTCTGACAGCGTCGCCCCGGACACACGGATGTAAGGGACACCGATTTCTTTTGCCCGTTCGAACATCCGGCGGAAGAAACGTTTTGTCGAATAATAGCCATGCCCGTTATTAAAAAGAAATTCCTGCCCGTCAAAATCATAATGGGCGATGTTGTTGATCCGGCACACATCGGCATAATATTCGGCAATCTTATCCTGAAGAGCCAGGTTCGGGATAAGACCGTCATAACCGTAGTTCACCGTAACCTGCAATTTATAAATTGGGTCGTTCTTCTGATGAGCGGTCGGATAAGTTCCCCAATATCCACGTTTCACATTTTGCAAAGTATAAGGAGCGGAAGACGAAACGCCCTTATAATGGATCAATTCTTTTCCGATCTTAATCATATTCAGATTCTCGCAATGCCCTTCCCAACTGGCTATTTCATCAAGATACTTCGGATCATCCACCGTGATAACGGTATCGGCAGCCGTCAGGTCGTTCATCAGGATGCGTTTCTGTTGATAGCAAAGGCTGTCGCTCGGCACAGGACTCGCATCCAACGTACCGGGAGCCAGTGAGTTGGTGATATTCACCCGTCCTAACAGGATTCCTTTTTCATTCGCCAGCGTCCCGAATTCCTTATGAGACTTGTTTCCGTCATGAAAACGGAACGGTTTGTTTTCAAATCCTTTGCCGTCCAAATATCCCTCATTTCCTCTGTCCGGGCGTAGAAATCCCTGGTCATAAGCGTAGATAGACTTGAAACCCAAACGGGAAGCATACGAAACAATGCTATCGTATTGGTTACCGCTTGTCATCAGGTCCGGCACATAGGCGGAAGGATCTTTGATCCACTTGCCGTTGACCGTCGGATAAGGCAAGCCCTCCGACAAGATGATATTCTGAATGACATCCAACAACGCCGTACTGTCCGGGCTTCCCCACAAAGCGATCGAAGAACCGATAAAGTCGACACCCGGCACAGGCTCCGTCTCTATATGGTTCGGCGTATTGGCCACCATATTGGGAATCAGGGAATAATAGACTTCCTTCGATTCCGTACGGTTCCGGGAATGATAGTTCAGAAAGATACGTCCCTTCTCATCAACCGAAGCGGCATTGCCGTACATAATGCGATAATAAGGTTCTTTGTTGGCGTAGAACGCCACGTCACTGACGCCATCTCCTCCGAGTGTGAAGACCTGCCCCTCATGCAGATGTTCGGGCAACGGGTATTGCTTTGCATCCGGGGTGTGGATAATATACAGGAAAGGAGCGGCATCCCCTTCAATATCGGCTGTTCCTCCCAACGTATTGTCATCCAGCGCCAGGACCCCGATACTGTAATTCACGGCATCGCTGGTATCGCGGGCCACACCTATTATTTCACCTAACAGGTTGTTGATGTTCGTATAATAGTCCCCCCACTGCACACAGTCCACACCGTTACGAGGTTCGAGGCTTATCAGTGTCAACTTCAGATATTTGTCATGAGGAACCAAAACGATTTCCGCAACCGAACCGTTCGGATAACTGAGCGTCAGAACATTGTTCTTTTTGTCATAATCAGCCTGCTGTGGATAGTGGTACATCTTTTTTCCACTATCATACAAGGACAACAACGGAGAGGGCCGGTCTTCCGGGCTGAACTCACGGGCGGGAGAGACTGTGACGTTTTTCATACTTGTGATATATCCCTTCCGATCAATATCGACACTCAGATAATCAGTCCGGAAATTCCAGGAACGATCAGCCGTACAACCATAGACCGCAAAAAACGAGACAAGGCACACTATATATTTCTTTTTCATATAATCTATTCTGTTCTTATCATATATCTTTCAGTTTATACAGAACGGTTTTACCGGCCTTCACCGTCACCTTCCTGTTCCATTTCAAAAAGGCGTTGTCCCCTAAAGGAAGAGACGCCTTTTCCGCATCTTCAGCCAGAACCGTGACTGTAGCATCGTAGGCGGTCGGATTCGTGATTTGCAGGCAAATTGATTTACCCCCCTGTTTCACGACTTTTGCCTGCACATGATCAAATACATATAAAGATTTCCGATCCGTTCGCAAATAAATACCCGGAATCTCCAAAGCCATCAGAGCACCACTCGTCTCGTTCCATCCGGTATTCCAACCATCCGCCCGGCTTCCCCTATGGTCAGCATCGCAATAAGTCAGCCGTTCCGATATTTTGCCATCCGGTTGAATCCCTTCAGCATGAGCATGGATAATATCGCGCAGCAGTTCTGCATATAAAGTATCGCCCGTAGCCCGGTAAAGCTTAAACAAAGCATCGCCGGACTGTGTGCAAAATCCCGGAGCACCATGCTTATTCTGCGTGCTGGCCCATACAGCTCCGGTTAATTTCGCTCCTAATCTGGCTAATGGGGTTTCTTTAGGCAAACGGTAAGGAAAAGAAACCGTCCAAGTTGCGCATAAGTTCGCCAGGTCGGCAGACTGTTCCAGATAAAGCTTCTCTCCTGTCACTTCATATAACGTCATCAGAGAGGTCATAAGCGCAGCGGCTGTCTCCGAATCCGAGTTTTGCAGAATATCTCCACAACCTCCGGAAGTAAAACCAACCAAAGCAAAACTGTCATAATAAACTTTGGCCGCCTCGCGGGCGATCGAAAGATAAGCGGGCTCCCGATAATAGACCGAAGCCAAAGCCATGCCTCCAACGGCCATTGCCCCTCCTGTCGTATTGTAAGCAGCAACCTCCCCGGTTTCCACATTCACATAATTACCCCATGTCCCGTAATTCCGCCAAGTCGACTTAAAAGCATCTGCCAATTTCCGCACATCCGATTCCCAAGCAGACGAAATTTCGCTACCTTTACCCTGTTTCTTCAATAAATCAAATTGCTTGACCATCCAATAAAGGATATCCGCGTTCCGGCGGGTCAACCCGATCTGTGGAATATGCGCACAGGCATCCCGACGGACCACCTCTTTATCAGCACGTACGACATCGTAGTAATAGCCACTTTTTCCTTTTGCAGAGGGAAGTGCAAAATCAAACGTGCTTTTGACTTTCTGCAAACGTCCCGCATCTCCTATCGCCAACATCGGATAAGTATTGATCAGGCCTCCTATCCAGCCATAAGACATCCAATCGGCATTTTCCGGACGGTAAAAGCCGACTTTTCCATCTTCATAATAACGTCTATCGATATTTTTTGACATGATCGAAAACACTTCACTCATCGGTATCAAATGGCGGATATCCTCTCCAGTATTATACCATTTACGTACTTGCATGAAACGATTCAGCAAAGTCGGAACATCAGAACAATAAAAGTCCAATTTTGTCACCTTCAAGACAATCCGGTCGCCTTTTGCAACAGAAAATCCCCGATCAAGACTCTCACCGAAACCGATAAACTCCGGTTTTCTCGAACGAACACAGGGAGCACTGATAATAAAAGAAGCTCTCTGCCGATCCGGAGTTTCTGCAACAATCAACCCGTGATCCAACACTTCACCGTTCCGCTCAATTCCCTGTTCAGTCAGCAAGATCGTTCCGTTGTCCCCCTTCCGGTCCAGCCACACGATTGCCGGCGTAGCCGCATTGCATACGCTCAATTCTAACAAGGAAGGAGTGCCAAAATCCGGAGACAATTGTGGGATCGGATTGGAAGTCAAAGCCAAATCTGCCCGATAATAGTCCGTACTATCCAAACCCGTTGCATATTTTCGGTTGACAATACGCTGGCGGTTCCCATTATAGACCGAAGCAGGAATCATCACATAATTATCACTACTCCAATCATTTTCATCGAACGCCACTGCCACCCCGACATTCACCAAAGCCAGCCGTGCAGTAAATGTAAAGGTATAAGAAATACCATCGGCAACCTTTTCCTCCTCTGTCTCGACCGCCCAAGAAGTCGAAATCGGGAGAATCGGCCGACAAGTTTCCAACTGTGCTTCCCGATAGCCACATTCCAGCAAACGAAAAGCAGGCTCTCCGGGAAGAGCCTGCGGCAACCAACTTTGCGCCCATGACATTCCTGCCAACAGGCACAAAACAATTATCACTGAGATTCTGTGGTTCATCTTCATTATCTGATGACGATATTCATTCTACTTTTCATTTTCCATTAAACCGGAACCAATTGAAATCTGCGATTCCATCTACACCAGCTTCGCGAGTGGTAAAATTGAACAAGGCAAACCGATTGGCTGTCCAAGGTAATCCCAACCCCATCTTCAGCACATCGCCCACAGGAGAAAAGTCGACTCCATCCAAGCTGTAATAAAAACGAGCCGTAAAATCCTTGTCCGTCACACGTGCCCTGATCCAGAGTTTATTTTGAGTCAGGTTATCCACTGCCGTCTCGACAATCTTTCCATCATTGCACATGACGACTTTCCTGACATTCCCCTCCTGCTGCACTGCTACATAGGCATACGGAAATTCAAATACGCCGAAACCTGCCACATTACCATCTTTCAAGCCGGAAAGATCTATCTCCACAGTTCCTTCCGAGTTCGGTCCCTGCACCCGCTGTGTCAGTGTGTTACGGGCACTTTTGAGATCGGACGCCTGAGAAGCTTTCAAACGCATATGCCCCGGACTCTCAGATAAGGACCATTTCGTATGATCCGGATTATGGTTCCACTGCCATTGCAATCCCAATTTCTTACCACTAAATTCATCGGTCGTTGCCGGTGTTTTCACCTTATACGTCTTGCCGACCTCCGGCTTCCGGTACGTTATGGCATCTTTTCCGTTGACACCCAAAACCGGCCAGCCATCCACCCACTTGACAGGTAACAGATGGGGTACACGCCCGATCGGTCCCCGGTCCTGCATGATGACAAACCACCAATCTCCGTTCTTCAACTGCACCATGCCTCCCTGGTGCAAGCCGTTCGGCGGATAGGAACTGTCGTCTTGCAAGATCACCTTATGCTCGTAAGGCCCGTAAATATTCTTCGAACGAAGGCAAACCTGCCAACCTTCCGTACCTCCGGCAGGACAGGTGATATAGTACATCCCGTTTATCTTATACACGTGAGAACCTTCCATTCCAGCTTTCTTTCCGGAACCCCGGCTATCGTCCACCCCCTTGTTCCAAATCTCGACCGGTTTCCCTTTGACTGATCTCACATCTGCATTCAATTCCGTGACATACAGCTTATGTTGACCGTGCACGACATACACTTTTCCATCATCGTCAAACAGCAATCCCGGATCATAAAGATATTCGGGAAAAACAGTCCGCCTCCACGGTCCCTCCGGCTTCTCCGCTTCACAAACGGAGAAATGCCCCTTTTCCGTTCCCCAACCATAAGGCGTACAAAAGGCGACATAGAATTTGCCATTATGATGCCGGATGGAACTCGCCCACGAACCATTCAGATAAAGATTCCCGCCTTTCAAATCATAACGAGGATCATCATCATACCTGTCTACAGCATACCCGACCATCTCCCAGTTCACCAAGTCTTTCGATTTGGCAATCGGGCAACCAGGTACATAATGCATACTGGTAGAGACAAAATAGAAATCGTCCCCTACCCGTATCACATCCGGATCGGGCCAGTCGCCCCACATGATAGGATTGGTAAACGTCCCGTCGCCATTATCCGGCGTCCATACTTGCTGTGCCTCCACCGAAAGAGCACTCATTCCGAAAAAGCAGCCCGCTAAAAAAATTTTTATATTCATAATACAAATCGTTTTTACTTTCTGATTTCCGCCATATCCCGGTAAGGAGCAATCTCCACCGCCTTCAACTTAGCACCGTTGGCAGTTTGCCGCAACCCCATCACCAGTACATTTTTCTTCCCCGGTCCGAAATCGAGCCAACATTCCGGCAGATAAAACTCACGCTGCGGACCCGCTTCCCAATGGCGGCCGATGTTATGACCGTTCAACCACATAAACCCATTGCCGGACGCATTTATCCGCGCCAGCCAGGGAATCCAGACACCGGCTTCCCGCTTCGGCAGTTCAAACTCAACCCGATACCAGGTGAAAAGTCCGTCCGGCCTTTCTTTCGGCTGCACGCCGTTTCCTTTTGCAGGTATTTCACTGTTTGTATCCAACGCCACGACTTGCCAGTCTCCGGACGCGAACTGCGGCAAATTCCAACCTCCGGTTATTCCGGCCACATCCGCTGCACATTCCCATTCCAACGGATGTGTCAGGGCTGTCTCGGTTACGGAAAGCCCAGCTTCGCGGATACCGGCCAGCTCCTCCATCGGGAAGTAACCATGTGCATGGCCCAAGTTTTCATAAACGACCAATATCTCGTTTTCTCCCTCTTTCAACAGACCGGACACACTGAAGCGGTTGTCATATTCATCCGGACGTATCCGGTCGAAACAATCGCGGGTGGTCCATGACTGCGCATCGGCACGATCGGGAAACAAACGTTCGGCCGTTTTTCCATTTACCTGAACCGACACGATATCTCGCGTATACATATTAAATAACAAGAAACGTTCTTTGGCTGCCTGGCCGGCAGTCAGTTGCACCTTCGAACGGTATAGACTGTAACGGAAATCATTTACCCCCAAATCGGACAATGAAACCAAACGCGGCAATTGCATCCAATCAGCCTCGCCAAAGGCATCTTCCTTCTTTTGTACCGAAGCTATGCGAACAGGATCCGGCAAACGGGACGGACGCAACGAACGCATCTGTTCCCGCGGCCACCATTCCCCTTGCTTCGCCGACTGGCCGGCCGGGATCACCAATACTTTCGTGCCCAAAGCTGGCAAGTCATAATCGACGTCCATCGGGTTTACCGTCATCATCTTGTCACCACCCGCTTCGGAAGCTGCAATCAAGACCTTCTCTCCATGCTGGTTGATGTTATACATCGGCTCGGCCGGGCGATCCAGCTTCCCCGGAATCAAGCGGGCTTTTCCCTTAACCGGCTTCTTCGGGTCTGTATTGTGCAAAAAGACAAAACGGGTTCCATCAGTTGCCACCCGAACGCCGCCGAACAACGATTTCACACCTCCTTCGATCTTGCAGGGACCACCGGCCGAGCGGACCAATTGCGGTTCAAAAGCCCGAATGAACTGTCCGATCGCCTTCGCTTCATAATACTTATCGCCCAACGCGCCATTTTCACGGATCGCAGCATTGTAGTCGTAGCTGGTAGTCATGCCACGTGCTCCCCATCCGGCAAAATGGGTCCCGCCAAAAAACATATAATAGTTGATGCCGGAAGCTCCTCCCAATAATGACATCAGACCCACCGCCTTAAAATGGCGTGCGTCTGAATAATGGTCTTCACTCAACCTCCCCGTGACCAAAGAGAACCATCCTCCCTGAAGCTCGGTCACGAATCCCGGTGCGTCTGGTTGCGCCTTTTTCAGATTGCTCATACGATAAGCGCAATCCGGGGCGGAAGAAAGGCCGACATAATAGTTGTCGCTATCGAACACTTGAGACAATTCCGGGTCCCGGCTGCTACGGCACTCGTTCGTCAGGCAGGTGAAAACCGGAATATCCATACCGCTCTTGCGGACAGAGCTATAAAGGGCTTTCAACAGTTTTTCCTTCCCGTCACAGCCATGATGGTTGTATTCGTTCTCGATCTGAATCAGTATAATTCCTTTATCGCCAACCGGCTTACGCGTGATCTGTTCGTCCGCCACAGCTTTACATACAGCATCAAACCAATGTTGCGACCAGCGGATATGCCGTTCGTCCGCACTTCTCAGCCAAAAATCATCTACACTTTCCGGACGATACTTGGCCAGCCAACGCGGATAACCGCCTCCCGAATATTCGGCACAAATAAAAGGCCCCGGACGAACAATCGTATAAAAACCGTATTCATCCTGTGCCATCTTCAACCAGCGTTTCAGGTCAGAAAAATCAAAATGAGTCGTATCGTCCAGACTAAGCGGCATGGTCCTTTCATGCCAGTTCCAAGGGACATAAGTCTCGACCGTATTAAATCCGGCCTCCTTGATCTGGCGGAAACGATCTTTCCACAATTCCTCCGGACAACGGAAATAATGAAAGGCCGCACTATAAACAAACACGTCCTTTCCTTCGATCGTCATACACGAACCGTCATAGCGGACACGTTCAGGATGCGCAAACTTCTTCTGCGCAAAAGACAACTGGCTAATAAAAACCATTAAAGCAAACAAAAGGCTTCTCAAGATATACTTCATATTCATCTATCAAGATTTATAGCATTTCCACAGTAAAACGGTACGTCAGCGAACCTTCGTTCCACATGCTGAAATTCGTACCCCAAAGATTATTACTTAAGTTAAAATGGACACCGCCACGTTTATCCGGATATCGGGTCGAATAGTTAAGACCTCTCGCTTCCCCCACATTGACCAGGAAAGCTGCCTCGCTCCAGATACGGATCGTTCCACCGGAAGTGATCAAATCGACATAACGATCTATGCCGTGTTGCTGCCGATTCCCTTTCTCCACCACATCGAGCAAGTCGACCGTCGCCCCTGTTTTCTCGGCGACGAGCGAGACAATATCGTCCGCATTGAACGAAAGCCAATAGGCTTCGGGGAGACGGACAGCCGGTTTATTGAAAACCGTCAGTTCGATTTCCGCTCTCTTCCTATCCTTGTAATCCAAGCAATTCACGATCATTTTCTCTGGATATACGCGTACATCCACGCCTTCCTGCCGGGGGAAAGACAGCTCACAGAGCGTACGCGTCCCTTTCTTCTCCTTCTGCACTTCCCGCTTGACGACCTGCGCCGGCAAAGAGACGCTGACAGCCTTCGAACGCTCCAATCCGGTTTTGCCCAGATCGTCCAACGCCCATCCATAACGGGCACGCAGATAATTATCCAGATAGCAATCATAATCACGACTGTCATACATCTGGTAAAACAGACCTTCCACTTTTAATTGATCATCTTTCAGCAAAGAAAGTTTCCAGGGTTCAGGCTGTACATCGACCTTCTTTTTTGAGAAAGCCGGCAAAACAGGAGAATCTATTTCCTTCATCCTGGCCAATGCCTCCTCTTGCAAAGTCCCAGGCAGGCAATTGATCGCTTCATAGATATACCAGTCGATCTCCTTCCAAGATTTTTCGACTTTCCGGAACGCTTCGGTCGAACGGGCGGCAAGAAACAGATCCATGTCATATTTGTCCCAATTCCGGAGATGAGTCTTGATATCCATCCCTTGCGTATGTTCGGCGATCAGTCCGAGTTCCACTGCGAAGTTCAAAGACTCGTCACTTCCGCGATCCAGCTTTTTCTCCCTCAACCATTTCGAATAGAGAGAAGAGAGCGCCCTGAATTTCGCCATCCTGATCGGGGCACTCCCATATCCATAAATCCAAGTATCCCCGATCTCGGAAGTCACGACAGGCAGTGATGCTTTCATATCCAATAGCTCCTGTGCTATTTCATTAAAGGAAGCAGCTATCAGCTGCGCATTGGGATAACGTTTATGCAGATCGGCATAGATTTCTTTTACCTTTTCATACGAATGAGGTCCGTGATTATCACCGGTAAAGTTGACCGATATAGCCGTCTTCCCTCCCGGCAACACATTGTCGGAACCATAGTCCTGCTGGTAAACCAATATCAGTTCGTTTCCCTCCGGATCCCTCCATCGACAAAACTCAGGAACAGCCGGTATTGGAGATGCCGGATTCACTCCGATATGGAGGAAACGGATACCGGCGCGGTTCATCGGGGCAATGATACTGCGGGTATGCCCCGGAACATCGGTCATCTTGGCGGCTATCGTCTTTTTGCCGTATTTCTCGTCCAGTTTATGTGCCAGCAACAAATTGGTTTCCAGTAAATCCAAATTCATCGACTCGGTTTCCACCGTATAGGGGACACCGTTCCAGACAATGTCTCCCTGCCGGATCGCCTTTTCCAAACGTTCCACGTCGCGGTCAGAAGCTGTTTGAAGATATTTCCAAACCAACCAGGAGCCGGTGGTCCAGACATATCGTTCACCGGAACGGTCCGCCCTTAGCTTTTCCGCCACATCCAGCGCTTTCGGGATAAACTCGTCGATATAGCGCTTTTCTACAACCGAACTCAGATCGGTGAACCCGACATCGAGGTGTGTCTTAAATACGACATAGACTTTCGAGACCTCTTCGTTCACTTGTGCTTGCCCGGCATTTACCGTCAGGCAGATGCACAACAGAACTAATAAAAATTTAATAAGAGAAGTTTTCATGGCATTTGATTTCAACTATCACTACTTATTGTAAATATTACAAGATCAAGGCAACAAAAATAGTAGATTCAGCCAGATATCATTTTATCTTTTATTACTATTTATTTGGACAATCTTTTGATTCCCGCCAAGATAAAGACAAATACCCCGCTTGCTTCCGGACTAATCCCGTTCAACAAAAGTTTTTCAAAAATATACCTTTATCCCTTCACCTTACACAACTAAACACAAATGGTTTGCTGATGAAAGATTCCGACCTCAATGTACCGATGGTACTGAAGCATACCTCAGAACATAATCACCCTTACTAAGGATCAAGCTGTCTTGTGTCAGCTTTTCAATCATTAATGTATCGGTAAAAGACAAAGTTCGGTGATTTCCGATGCTTTTTCCTGTCAGGATCAATTTACCATCTTTACTTTCCCACGTCTCATATTGGAGGGTTGCCATATTGATAGAAGAAGCCTTACCTCCGGATTCGATCTTGATCCCCTGAAGCATATGCTCCATTCCCGGAGCAGGCTCCACCCACGATCCTTCGATACTTGCCCCACTACAAGCCATAAACAGTACGGCAGCCATAAACCCACTTGCGTTCTTTAATAATGATTTTACATTCATGATTAAGATATCTAAATTCCAACTTTATATGTATCCATATTTTCAACTAATTCATTAAGGGAAAGCTTCTTGAAGGACTCACATCCGTCTTTAAACCGGGTTGCATTCATTCTTAGCCGATTTAATATCTGCATATCCTGCAAAAATAAAGCAAAAAGATCGCTACAACAAGCCTTTTCTCCATTATTCTTTGTATCTTTAATGCCATGTTTGTTCTTGTCCGACAACAATGAAACGCTTGTAAGACATATGACAAACAAGCGTTTCACAACTGTCGCACAAGCGTCCGGCAACTGAGAGACGAAATAGGGCATGGCAGTCAGCTGTCAACAAGTGCAATGTTTAACCTTAATATAATACGGATATGTGTGCAAGATACAGATTAGTCCGGAATCCGGACCCGACAGGAAAGCATAAAAAACAGGCTTTACATCCTCGTGTCGTACCTTACGGGACGCTACGCGTCAATGATTTGATGTATCAGGTGGAATCACGTAGCGGTCTTTCGGCAGGAGATGTCAAAGGGGTTTTGCAAACGCTTGCCGACGTGATGGCCGACAAATTGGAGGAAGGATACATCGTCGAGTTAGAAGGAATCGGCTTTTTCAGTCTCTCGCTTTCCTCCCGTCCGGTCATGGACAAGAGCGAGATCCGAAGCGAATCGATCCACTTCCGCAGTGTCAACTTCCGTTGCGGGAAATACCTGAAAAAGAAACTGAAAACGATGCATCTCGAACGTATGCCGGAAACCCAATCGACTCTCCCGTCCTTTGAAGAACGGCTCCGCCGCCTGACAAACCACCTGAACACGCATCATTACATCACATGTGGCGACTACCGTGAATTGACCGGCTGCTCCAAATACCGTGCCCTGCAAGACCTGAACAAACTGATAGACGAAGGGAAACTGGCTAAACACGGGTACAGGAGTACAAGAGTTTATTCATTTCCTTCAGCCATAAGCGAGTAAGGAAGAACCGGATGGGCTTACGGCTGAAGGAATGAAGGATTATTCGGGGGAAACTTTTGTGGGACGAGTCGTAGCAAAAGTAAACCATTCCAGATTCATCAGGTCTTCTTCTTCATTTCCAGCCGGTTCTGCTGCTTTAAAGACCAAGACCAACGCATGTTTACCGGTAACCGATTTGATATTGGTCTCATGAATAGCATAAGCCACCTCACCATTCATTGCCTCCAGGTCACAGACCCCGAGCAACTCGCCCTCCGGACTATCCAACCGGATTTCGATCTTCGCTTTCTTGTTCTTATCCCAAGTCTTACAAATAAAACGATCCACGTCCGTACCGGTAAAATCGTAATATTTCCAATAGGCATGATCGCCATCACGAATAGACGACAAATACTCTACCGGAACATCATTGTCCGGCCTGCGTACGGCAACCGCCACATGGCCGGACAACAGGCAAGCCCTGGCGGCATCCATCCGGTAGGACGGAGAGATTGGGCCGCCCACCCCCTGTGTGGTCATTTCCACCTCATTAATCGTGCCGGTCTCGGTGGCATGGGTCGGACGGTGATAAGCGATATACCATTGTCCGTTGATTTCGGTGATACAACCATGATTGTTCACCAAGTTACGGTCACTTCCCCAATTGTCAATAATCACCCCTCTATAGGTATAAGGTCCCAAAGGAGAAGTAGCTGTCGCATAGTCCAATGTAGCACAATTGGACTCACCATGCCGAGAATGGCTACCATAGACCAAGTAATAGATACCGTTTCTTTTCCGAACAGAACTTCCTTCATTGAAGAATTGCGTTTTATAGGTCAGCAAACTGTCATGGACAGCCCCTTCGATAGAAAGCATATCCTTGCTTAGCTTTGCACCTCTGACATGCCACTGCCCCCAAAACAAATAAGCCTGTCCATCATCGTCGATAAAGACAGACGGGTCGATACCAGAAATTCCCTTTATCGCTTTTCCCTCTTTAAACGGGCCATAAGGTGAAGAAGCAACAGCGACCCCTTCATCCTTTCCTCCTCCAGCAAGACAATAATAAAGATAGTACTTTCCATCCCGATAAATACAGTCGGGAGCATATAAAAGCCTGTCAGTATAATCGACCTGCTTTCCCGCTCCTTCAGTTGCAAAAGAGAACTGCTCTACATGCCAGTTTACCAAATCAGAAGAAGATAGTACATTATAAGAATGCGAACACCAACTGTTACCTGGTTCGTCACGCGAGCCGTAAACATAGACTCGTCCATCAGGCATCTGTCTTACTTCCGGATCAGCAATAAAGACACCCGGAGGTGCTATTGGATTCAGTGCCTGATGAGATGAAGCAGGAAATACATTTTTATCTTTATCGGATGAGACCTTTTTCGTGCAAAGTCGACATCCGGTCAGTAGTCCTGCCACAAGCAGGCTACTGACTCCCAAATAGTAGTTCATGCAAATATAGTTTTCCACAAGTGATGATATTCTATACGCTTTTTATATCCGCAGAAGAAGTCCCGATCATAATCGTAAAGCTACCGGGTTCCACCACGTATTTCATATCCTCGTTCCAAAAAATCAATTTTATTTTCATAATCTGTATAATTAGATTAAGAAGATTAACTCCATCCCGGATTCTGTGTCAAAGAACCGTTAGTCAAGTCAATGTCTTTTGACGGTATTGGAAACAGATAATGCTTGGTTGGATCAAAGTTACGTATTTCCACATAACGACGTGGTACACCATCAATTGTAACGGTCCGGTCAGTTGCCCCAACACCATCCAAACGCATAAAGGCACCATAGAGCTCACCATTCATACCCTCCCCGGATAGTGTTGTCGTTTTCTCTGCAATTCTCCAACGGCGAAGATCAAAGAAGCGCAAACCCTCGTTGGCTAATTCCACACGACGTTCATTACGAACCAAAGTACGCAAGGCTTCTTCCGACGTATAGTTAGCCTCTGTCACACGTCCGCCACCACAACGGTCACGCAATTGGTTGATAATACCGAAAATTTCAGAAGAAGCAGCAATTCCTTTTGTTTCAAGCAATGCTTCAGCGTGCATCAACAACACATCCGCATAACGAAAATAAATGACATCCACACCACCGTCCAAAATCTGTATCATAGCATGGTCGCTCCAGTCACAATACTTTTTCCAAACATATCCCGTAGGTGAAGGTTCTTTTGCATCATAACGCTGTCCAGGGATACTTTCTTCTGACTCCGGATCATAAAGAACCCAACTCATTGTCTTCGATTCACGAATCGTAGAGGTCGGATAGATGATAGATTGTGCCAAACGGGGATCCCTATCCTTATAAGGATTTTTCGGATCGTAAGTAGAACCATTTTCATGTATTAACCGACCGTCAGCCATTGGATAGGCATCTACCATACTACCAGTAGGAGTCAATCCCCCCAAAGCATCTCCACCTGACATTTCCTTCAAGAAAAAAGCTTGATTTAAACGATTACCAGTAGTTATACTACCACTAGTATGAACATGTTCTCGTGCCAAAATAATCTCATCCGAATCTTCTGCATTCCCATTAAACAAGTCGGCATAAGGAGTCTCTCCTGCAGTATTAAGCGAATACTTACCGATCAACTCAGATGTAACTGTCAACAAATTACTGAAATCATTTTCCCATAAATAAGCACGTGCTTTCAATGCTTTACATGCACCTGATGTTACACGGCCCCTTTCAAGAGCCTTACCTTCTAGTTCTTTTATTGCTTGATCTAGTTGACCATGGACAAAAACCAACACTTCTGCCTTAGGAGTCCGGACTTGAGTTTTAGCTTCTTCTTCTGTTAAGACTTTCTCTATTAACGGTACATCTCCGTACAACGCTACTAAACGAATATAGCTGTAAGCCAAAAAAAAGCGTATTTGTCCAGTTAATGAAGTTTTTTCTTCAACACTCAGTTCCGAACACTTGTCAATGTTCTCCAAAAATTGCCAAGCCATACGAATATTAGTATAAGCATACGCCCAATGGTTATTTACAACAGAAGTCGTAGTAAGATACGATCCGTTACCAATCAACTTTATATCCGTATACCATCCTTCCCATTGCATGTAGGAATTGTCCGACATCGCCTCGTCGAAACAAGGATGCATTTCATATTCCAACGGGAAAGCACGGGAATATACGTCTGCGACAAACGCACGGACATTACCGGGAGTTTGCCAAAAAGTTTCTTCCGGTAATTTATCCTCAGGAAGCGCATCCAAGACATCGTCACAAGAACACAGCGCACATCCTACAAAAAAGGCTATTGATAAAATTTTATTTTTCATAATGATTCTAATTTTTAAAATGTAACATTAGCACCTATGCTGTATACTCTTGAGTTCGGAAAAGATATGGTATTCAAGCCATTTTCCGGATCAAAAACTCTATAATTTGTCAACGTAAACAGATTGGAACCCGAGAAATAAATTCTAGTCCTCTCTATAGGTGACTTCTCTCCAAACTTGAAAGTGTATCCGATCTGTAAATTCTTTAAACGTAGATAAGATGCATCCTGTACCCAATGTGACATATTGGCATAATTGAGACGATTGGCCATTGTCATACGTGGATAATATTTACCAGTAGTCGGGTTGGACGGATCAAAAGAGTCATAATAATGTTCTTCCATAGCCGTTTGTGAACCCAAAGGCTCGATAACGTCACGTCCTAGAAAACCATCGACTTTACCAACCCCTTGAAACATGGCTGAAAAATCCAAAGCCTTGTAATTGAAGCCTAAATTCAAACTGAAGGTATAACGAGGTATCTGATTTCCGATAATCTTTTTATCGGACTCCGTAATCTTTCCATCTTTGTCCAAATCCTCAATAATAATATCACCCATTGAGAAATTCGAGTTATATGTCAACATCACATCCTTATATTGTTCATATTTTTCTTGCGTATCAGCAAGACCTAATGTTTGCCAACCAAACAGAGCATCGATTGGTTCCCCCTCAATACGGGTAGTCAGACTAGATGTTGGTGACTTGTAGCCATGCATATCCAGAATTTTATTTTTTACATCGGACAGCATGAAATTAATATTGTAGCTGAAATCATCATTTATTTGGTCCTGCCAATTGACTGTCAATTCCCATCCACGGTTTCTAACCTTACCAGCATTCGAAATCGGTGGTGTGATACCTAACAAGCTGGGAGCTTCGAGGCTCAACAAAATATCATCCGTATCCCGATTGTACCAATCGAATGTAAAACCTAAGCGATTGTCAAGTACATTGACGTCAAGACCAAAGTTCAAGTTCGTACTTGTTTCCCATGTAATAATGTTATTTCCCATAACACTTTCCGTCATTAATGATTGTACAACACCATCAAATAAATAAAAACGGGTATCTCCACCTACTACAGCATACGTAGACATACTCAGATAATCATCAATACTTTGGTTACCTAGTTTGCCCCATGACATACGCAATTTAAGATTCTGCACAGCACTCCTAAGCGGACTAAAAAAAGATTCTTCAGATATCCGCCATGCTGCCGAGAAAGAAGGAAACGTACCCCAACGATGCCCACGGGCAAATTTGGAAGATCCGTCATGCCGTACATTGGCTTCAAGCAAATAACGATCTTTATAAGAGTAATTCACCCTACCGAATACAGAAGTCAAAGCACTATAGGTTTTAGTCCCTGTGGCTGTGGCTGTAGCTGCATCACCTGGATCGATTACTTCGAAATCATCGGTCGGAAAATCTTTCCGCGAAGCTACAGTTGTATTGTATCTGAACTGTTCGCGCGATGCACCCAGCAACACATTAATATCGTGACCACCGAATGCTTTCATATAATTAGCCGTCGCACTGAGGGTCAAGTTACGGTTACGATACCAAGTATCCGTCTTAGTATTACGAGCCACAAATATATTCTCACTTTGTCCAGCCGGTTCGAAAGCATCATAAGTTACTCGCTTTTCAAACTTATCAACATAAGACGTCTTGCTTTCATAACCCAATACCCCTTTCACTATTAATGAATTTTCTAACAACTTTACTTCAGGTGAAAGCAATAATGACAATTTATCCGTCTCATAGCGTTGATAACCATAATCATCAGTCGTCATACGTACTGGGTTCTTCGGTGTAGAATGGAACGACCAAGTTCCATCTGAATATTTAACCGGCATATTAGGGAATGAACGTGGTGCATAAATATAAGCATAACCAAGCCCCGGGCTCTCTTTACTAACATCGTTGATATAAGCGATGTTAGATTGAATAGTAAACCAATCGGCCAAATTAGCCGTCGTATTCAAACGGGTATTATAACGTTCGTAAGACGATTCGATGATTCCGTCCTGTTTGGCATATCCTACTGTTCCGACATATTGTATACGATCGTTACCTCCCGTAACAGAAACATCATGCGTATGTTGTAAAGCCGTATGTAATAATTCATCAAACCAATCTGTATTTGCTTCATTATGATCGATATTACCTGTGCCATTCTTCATACGATCAATCTTATCCTGCGGAAATAATAATGTTGTACCATCGGGTAGAGCCTTTCCATCAGCAACCATAGCACGATTATACAACTCCGCATATTGCCAGCCTGTAGCCGACTTCGGTTGACGCGTAGCCTGCTGCCAGCCGACGTTTCCATTATAATTAACCTGTACTTTTCCTTGTTTCCCCTTTTTCGTTGTAATCAGGATAACCCCATTGGCAGCACGCGAACCATAAATGGCAGCCGAAGCCGCATCCTTCAATACCGAAATACTTTCGATGTCGTTAGGTAACACATCTGCAATACTCATAGACATACCGTCAACCAATACGAGAGGACCTGCATTTTTCCATGTTCCTACTCCACGTACAGTAATAGTCGGATTACTTGATCCGGGCTGTCCCGATGATTTTACTACTGTTAAACCGGGTGCTAAACCAGCCAAAGCATCTTTCATGGTTACGATCGGTTGACGCTCCAACTCTTCACTTTTAATAGAAGATACCGAACCAGTAAGATTTACTTTTTTCTGTACACCATATCCAACGACAACCACTTCCTCCAATGCTTGCGAGTCCTCTTTCAGTATAACATCCAAATGAGCTTTTCCTTCCAAACGAAGCTCTTGAGAAACATACCCGATATAAGAAACTTGAACGACTGCATTTGCCGGCACCTCCAAAGTAAAATCGCCATCAATACCGGTGATCGTTCCTATAGTCGTGCCTTTTACAGAAACATTTGCGCCAATAACAGGCTCGCCATGTTGGTCCTTAACGACACCAGTGATTTTTTTATCTTGATTAGTTTGCCGAATTTCCTTACTTTCTACCGAAAGAATAATCTTCTTATCCACCACCGAATAACGTACATTCGTGCCAGCAAAGATATTATCCAATACCTTAAAAATATCACTCTTATCGGTATCTACCGACACTCTTCTGTTCAGATCAACATGCCTTGTATTAAAAAAGAACGAAAACTCCGATTGATTTTCAATTTCATCTAAAACCGACTGGACCGTTTGATTCTGCATGTTCAAACTGACAGTCGCTTTTTGCGCATAGCTGTTCGTCGCTTGTGCCAAGCCGATCGAACAGCATAACAAGAATATGTATAGCTTCATAACTCTTGGAATTTTGTTTAAGGTAAACCAAAGTGACTCTGGTACCCAAAACTGTTGGGTATTACAATGTTTTTGCATAATTTTGTAGTGATCTAATTAATAAAAAATGGTTTATTACAGCTTGTCGCCAAACAAGCGTTTTAAAGTTAACTCATTTCATCCGGGAGAATACGCCAATATTCTTCCGGATGTTTTTTCTTTTAAGGAGGTCTGTTTTTCATGCTTGCTTTGATTGTTTAATAGATTTCTATTCTCGTTTTTTCATTTATGGTATCCTGCGTATCCAAATAACGCCATTTGATATTAGATGATATTTTGAAGATTTCCAATATGCGCTCCAACCGTTGATGACTGAAAGATCCGGTAAAAGCTTCACTTCGAAGACACTCATTGGATAATACGAAAGTCACATTAAACCGCTTCTCCAACATTCGCAAAGCTTCAGGCAAAGGGGTCGCATGGAAAACAACCTTTCCGTCTTTCCAAGCAATCTCTGATTCGCCATTCGTTTCGATCAGTTGTATCCGGGAAGAAGAAGAATCATAGGTCAGTTTCTGTCCGGGTTTCATCAGTACGGCCGTGGACTGTCGATTTTTCATATAGTCGAAGCGGACTTTTCCCTCGATCAGGGTAGTAGAAACAAAATCGTCTTTCTCAAATGCTTCGACATTGAAAGAAGTACCCAACACCTCTATTTTCGTTTCATGGGGAGTAGAGATGACAAAGCCGTGTTCCGGGTCTTTCTGTACTTCAAAAAATGCTTCTCCCTGCAAAGTTACTCTTCTTTTGTCCTTATCGAAGAAAGACGGATAAGAAAGTTTCGATTCCGAATTAAGGTGGACAACAGAACCATCCGGCAGATTAACCGTAGTCGTCATGCTCGGATTCGTTTTTACTTCGATTATCTGGGCTATTTCGACCGGACGAGGTTTCAGATTCTGTATACCGAAGACTATCAAAAGAGGAATAAACAGAATGGCTGCAACACGTTGCAGCCAAGTAACCACGGTTACTTTAGGACGAGTATTGCCTTCGCTCATCTTTTGACAAACTGAAGACAATGCCTTCTCTGTATCCACTTTCGATAATACCTGCATCGTATCCGTTGCCAGATAAAGGGTATGAATTTGCTTGGCAACCCGGTAATTTTCACCTGATTGCCTTATCCATTCTTCAACCTGCCGACATTCCTCAACCGTCGCTTCGCCAGAACAATAGCGTGGAAGAAGGTATTCTATCATATCTGTATTCGGTATTTCCATGTGTATTTTATCCTTGTTTACCTATTAGACAAGAGAAGTCGAACGGATTCCTAAACGAAAGACCATCTTTTTTTCAATATTTTTTTTCTACCACAAAAGAGTTATCTTTGTGAACAGATATATGGAAGGAGAAAAACTACAAACCACAGAAGAACGCTTTTTACTTTCAGCCATGCAACATGGAGATATAAAAGCCTATGGTGTCTTGTTCAGGAGATACTATCCGATGCTCTGTGCTTATGCTACAAAGTTTGTAGAGTTAAAAGATGCCGAAGAGATTGTACAGGATGTGATGCTGTGGTTATGGGAAAACCGGGAAACGCAAACCTTCGAAACATCTATAAGCCAATATCTGTTCAAAGCAGTCTATCATCGAGCTATCAACCTGATCGTCCGCCATCAATCCCAATTAAGAGCCGATACTCTTTTCTACGAAAACATGCAAGAGATGCTACAAGATACTGATTTCTACCAATTCGAAGAACTGCAAAAAAGAATCAAGGAAGCGGTAGACGCTTTGCCTCCCGCTTACCGGGAAGCTTTTGTCATGCACCGTTTCGATAATAAAAGCTATAAAGAAATTGCCGAAGTCCTGCAAGTATCCCCCAAAACAGTCGACTACCGGATACAACAGGCATTAAAGCAATTACGGATAACGTTAAAAGATTATCTACCGTTGATCTTGTTATTGTTACCCAAAAATATTCTATCGTAAAACCATTGTTTAAAAGAATATGGCTAAAAAGAAAGAAGGTTTTAAAGGAGAACGTTTCATTTATTTGCCAGAAGAATTGCTATTGGAATACAGGAAAGATCCCCTTATCGGAAATCTTTATGTCCGCAAGATCGGATTTTTCCCAAAAGTAGAATTTCACTATGTCGAAAAGGAAGAGGGAACCGACTATGCCATGCTGATCCATTGCATAGAAGGAAAAGGGTGGTATCATATCTACGGTAAGACATATCCTGTACAGAAAAATCAGTATATCATCGTACCTCCCCATGTCCCTTATTCATTTGAGGCGGACAGCCATGATCCTTGGACGATCTATTGGGTTCATTTCTGTGGTAAGCTAACCGAATCATTCCTTTCTCCCAACCCCGCTCCTCAAGAAATATTAGCAGACGAACATGTACGGCAACTCGTCCGCATCCGTCTATTCGAAGAGATATACAGTAGTTTTGCCAGAGGTTACATAAAAGAATATCTGGCTTATTCATCCATGTGCTTATATACGTTTCTCTCAACTTTCATTTTTCAGGAACAGTTCCGCCATATCGATCTTCCGACCCACAAAGAAAATTCATTCTCGATGCGAGTTATCTATTACTTACAAGAACACGTGGAAACCAATCTGACCTTAAAAGATTTAGCGGAATATTTCAAATATTCGGAATCTCACTTTTCCACCTTATTCCAGAAAGAAACGGGTACTTCTCCCATCAATTATTTTACACGCCTGAAAATACAGAAAGCCTGTCAGTATATCGAACTTACGGATATGAAACTGAACGAAATTGCGATGCGGCTCGGATTCGAGGAGCAGGCCTATTTTTCCCGTGTCTTTACCAAAGTCATGGGAATATCTCCTTCCTCTTATCGGAAAAAAGAAGCCGATAACAGATAAATAAAAAGAAAGCCGGAGAAAGAACATTCCCTCCGGCTTACCACGTGATTTGAAATAAATCTATTGGAAATTAAGAATCGAAAAATGCAGCACACATCCGCTATTCCCGACCAAATCAATGATAACCTCATTGCGGTTCTCCAACCTGATTTTCTTGGTATCGACGACATCCTTTTTCTCCTCGGAAGCCTGGTAATAGAGTGTGGCGGTATAGCCCTTTCTGTTTTTCAGAAAATCAAGGGGTAAGGAGATTTGTTTCTTGTCTCCGGCATTCAACATGCTTACATACCAATCGGAACCCGAACGGCGGGCGACCACAACATATTTGCCCATTTCTCCATCCAAGAAGCGGGTTTCGTCCCATACGGTCGGAATAGAATTATAAAAACGAGTTGCGGCATCTGTTTTGATCACAGATTCGGCAGAGCCTGCACCACCGGCTCGCCTCGGTGATTTTTCGGGACGGTCATACCAATAGACAAACTGCCAAGGACTATAAATAGCGACCAATTTAGCCAACTGGGCAGCACGTCCTCCCATCTTTTCCGTGACTCTTTCCGCAAAATAACAATTGGTATAATCACCCGCTCCGCAAATCATGCGATTATATAATGTATAGATGGCTTGGTCTAGCGATGGGCTTTCTTCGTCGCCGCGGATACCTTCCTGAGTCAATAAATTCGGATACGTGCGTGAATAACCCGTCGGACGATATTCGTCGTGGATATCAACCATCAATTCATATTTGGCTGCTTTGCGTACTGCCTGATGCAACCATGCCGTAGCGTATTGGTCGCCCACATTCACAAAACCATATTTTACACCTTTGATCCCCCATTTCTTATATAAAGGCAGAATTTCATCCAGTTGCTGATGCAGCGCTTTTTTATTCACATATACCAATATGCCAACACCTTTTGAATCGGCATATTCTATTACTTTAGGCAAATCGAGCGGGCCCTTCGAACGGGCCGGATCAATCGTAACGGTAGTCGCATCCGATTTTACGTCTTCTTCCGCCCCATACCAACCGGCATCAAACAGCACATAGGCTATATTGTTTTCTGCTGCAAAATCAATACAAGCCATACTGCCAGCCGTTGTCAATGTAACTTCACGAATTACCTGTCCGGGCTTGATCCAGCTAGTGTTCGCAATCTGATTAGGTTCGTTCAAGTTAAGAACGAAGTAATTATTTTCGACCAATTTTCCCGGATGCCCGGCGACCATTACATAACGCCAAGGAGATCGATAGCCGGCCAAATCCAGATTGACTTTTCCCGACAAAACAGATTGTACCCCGAACCCAGTCTCACTCTTCTCCAATTTCATGCGGGAATAATCGACAAGGGCAGCTTCTCCAATTGCGACAAACCGGTTATCATTAACCCGGATCACCTGAGGACGATCGGCAGCACCTTTCAACGCACTCAATTTCGTTTCGAAATAAGCTCCTTGTGCCATATCGGTCACCCAGGTCTTGCAGTCTTTCTGAAAAAGGAATTGCGTCTTCTCATCGGTTACCGTACGATTCCAAAAATCCAACTTGTCGAATGCATAACGGAACGCAAGTCCTTCATCGTAAAGACGAACAGACAACACCATCTCTTTCCAGTTCTCATCCGACTGAAGCGTTAGCTCAACCTCATTATATCGATCTGTCACGACGGACCGCTCTCCATAAACGGGTTGCCAAGTCTGATCGACCGATTTCCTTTTTTGGTCCACCACCTTCCAGTTGCCTTTCAGGATATTCTCATCCAAAGAGAACTGCAAAGTTTTAGCCGTCACCACCTTTTCTCCGTTAGCAAATAAATCTATTTCTACATTCTTTTCCCCGGCTCTAATATCGGCATTCATTTTTCCGGAAGGGCTGACAAGCGGAAAAGCAGCTTGCCCACAGGCACCCACAGACGAATTCTTCTTGATAACAAGACACGCACCTCCACCGGGTGCCAGCTTCAATGTCAGTTTATCATTGTTTGTCAGTTGCCGAGTCGTAACTTTCAAGCTTTCCCGGTTTGTCAGATAGTGGGCATCGTCGCCGTCTTCGATGACTTCAACAGTATATTTTCCTTTTTCCAAGAAAGAAAGAGGCAGATCTATCGTCCTTCCGGACTCATTCGTGGCCGCACCGACCAAGTAGGCATCCTCCGTTTCACGCATCATCACGATATACTCCCCGATTTCACCAGCCAGTGTACAACTCTCTTTCCACGGCATCTTCTGGGCAGACAGGAAGTTCAACAAAGCTGAGTACTTCCGGTAATATTCTGGAATATCCGGCAAAATAGTCACGCCAGAAAAAGCAATCAACGTACGGGCAGCTTCCGAAACCAATGTGGAAGGAACCGGCTGACTCTCGTCCACACGTGTCGTATGCCCTTGGCGAAGGTCAAACATTCCGTTGTTCATATCGATCGGACCGGCAACCATATTGACGAAAACGGTCGTTACAAATGTTTTAGGCTCGAACACATGATGTCCGTCCAATTGGGCATGGCAATATTCGCGTGTCACGGCGTTCGGCCAAGTACGCATTTGTCCGTATGGATGAACCGGACCATCATGAAAATCGACCAACAAATGATTTTGAGCGCAAAGTTCCGTGATCTTTTTCGTCCATTGGTTCTTTTCTTCCTGCGTTCCGCTCATAAATCCATATTTAACTCCGGCTGCTCCCCAATCGCCATACTGTTTCAAAGTCTTTTCTATCGGATATTTCCGGCCTCCGACATCATTCAGATAAAGCCAAATTCCGACATCTTTCTCTTTTCCATATTTCAACAACCGTTGCACATCCTGCGATTTTTCCCCTTCTACCGGATCGGAATCCGATTCGAATTCCGGCCCGTACCAATTAGCATCCAGCACCAGGTATTTAAAACCTTGCTCGGCAGCAAAATCGACCATCCGCACCCAAGAAGGATATGACATTCCATATGTAAATCCATCCCACACAGCCCCGTTGATACGCCAGTCCCAGACAGCCAATCCCGGCTTTACCCACGAAAAGTCATAGCGAGGGTCGGGGTCTGGATTCAGCAACTCCAACAAATGGGAATCTGTCAATACGCCAGGCGTCACCCCATACATAACGACACGCCAGGCTGAAGTATATCCCGGCGACAGACTGGCCGGCTTGGAAGCGACCGAAAAGAGCGATTCCCCCCCTTTGGATTGTAAAACAAGAGGTGCTCCTGTTTCCAGGCAGGCTTCGTGGATCGCCATATAATGTTTATCACCCGCCTTCACGGTCATCACCGGCAAACGGGTTCCATCTGTTTCCGTCAACTTTTCGGGTCCTATATTATGATTTTCGCCATTATAGAACCATGCCGTATAATCTCCAGCAAAGTTATAGGCCGTCAATTCGGACTGCACATTTACACGCGGTCCTTTTCCATCCGGTATTTTATAACAGAATGCAAAGCCGTCATTATATCCACGGACAACCAACTGCATCCGTTCCGGTTGTCCGGCCGGATTCACCAAATCGATCACCAATTCATTAAAATGATCTTCAACCACAGCCCGTTTACCCCAGAGCGGTTTCCATTCATCCCGTACTTTCCGGTCGGATACTTTCTCTATTTTCCAACCGGAAGAAGGAACCGTCTCCTGTGATTCCAATTTGAAACCCAACGGAGATTCTTTGATCAATATTTCTCTATTAGCTGCAAAAGTGTAGGTCAGCAAACCGTCGTTATGTCGCTGAATAGCCATCTTCAACTTTTTGTCGGGAGAGAAAACCTGATAAAGTTTGGGAAGATATTGAGCCCAAACGCTGTCCCCCTCCAGCCAAACGAACAGCAGCAAAACTAATGTCACAAATTTTGTATTCATAATATGTTTTTCTAGGTATTAATATTAGATCCATTCCATTAAACGATTATACTTTCATGGTCCTTGAATTGTAAATCATAATCTCTCGGACAAATATAAGAACAAAAAGAAGGTTTCCATCGCAGAGACCTTCTTTTTCTTAAACAAATGTGTCTAACCTAAATATGTTATAGTGTTATTGGTGTGCCGTTATAGAAGTCCAATATTTTGGTGCGGAAGATGAAGTCATACTTGGCCTGAGCCTGTTCGGACAAGCTCTGGGCATACTTCGTTTTGGCTTCGCTGTATTCAAAAACCGTACTCTTACCGGCGACATAACGGTCTTCGGCATAAGAGAAAGCCTCCTTGCTGGCGAGGACCGATTTGTCGGATGCGGTATATTTCTCCTGGGCAGCAGTCGCATTGTAGTAGGCTTGCTGGATTTCTTTATACAACACCTTCTTCGTATTCTCCATCATCAACTCCCGGTTCCGGATATTGATACGGGCGGAGCGAACACTGTTACGAACCTGAAAGCGGTTGAACAGCGGGATACTCAAGCTGAACCCGATCGTTTTACGTCCGTTGTTCTTCAACTGATCGCCAAAAGGAAGGTTCGTATATTCGCCATCACCGGAATAATGATAATAACCGTTGCTGTAGCTGGCACCGAAATTCAGTTTCGGATAATAACCTGCCTGAGCCACTTTC
>OLXN01000543.1_pt1 | contig 30307 bp, 19 predicted proteins | sample 1674021 | NCBI WGS metagenome assembly OLXN01 (sample SAMEA103958137, study PRJEB25191) | human gut metagenome | biome: human-associated habitat [ENVO:00009003]; feature: intestine environment [ENVO:2100002]; material: feces | place: Germany | collected 2013/2015
ATATAGACATAGATGAGAAAGAAGAGGTGATTGATATGTGTAAGGCATGGGAAGATCAGAAAAATGAAGGCAGAGAATTAGGAAGAGAAGAAGGCAGAATTCGTCAGGCAAAAGTAACGGCTTTAAAACTTCAGAAAAAAGGACACTCAATAGAAGATATAGCTGAATGCGTGGATTTTGATGAGGAAACTGTAAAAAAATGGCTTGTGAGCTAATATTGTAGTGAAATGCAATTTGAGGAGGCAGTCTTTGAGCGAAAGCACTGAGGCTGCTTCCTTTTTTGTTGACAGTAGGTCGGGGCTTCATCTCATGAGCCCGGGCCGGGGCACACTCCCTCGCTTGAGCTACGCTACACTGCCAAGATACTGTAGGAATTATGCTTTATAGGTTTACTATGCTTGACGAAACCGTCGAAACGCGCCGTCCGTGGCGCGGTTCTCCTTGAACTGCCATCCGTGGCAGTTCATTTCTGTGTATCGTGTGCATAATTCGACAGTATCTAAGCAGCTTCGCTATGCGCTCATGCGAGAGAACGTGCCGTAGCCGGTCTCAGGGGATGAAGTCCCTTACGCTGTGGCAAAATACAGCCTGGGATATATTTTTTTATAAAATATATTTTAATTGCAATAAATCGGTTAAAATTTGGTTAAAATTGCTAAAAAAGGCGAAAAAAATTATACAGCAATGATACTATTGTACTAGAAAATAACTTGCAATATGCTTTGATTTATGGTACAATGAGCGCATACAAACCAAAGAGATGCTGATAGGGCACAGCTCTTTGCACAAAAACCATGTTATAATGAAAAGGAGAAAAGAACTATGGTAAAGAATGTATTTAAAAAGTTAGGAAAGAAACAGAAGAACAACAAAGGTTTCTCTCTCGTAGAGCTTATTGTTGTAATCGCCATCATGGCAGTGCTTGTAGGTGTACTTGCTCCACAGTTTATCAAGTATGTTGAGAAGTCTAGACAGTCAACAGATATGCAGAGTGTACAGCAACTTAAGTCTTCGGTAGAAACTGATATTTCAGATAATGAGAATGTTACTTCTGTAACTATTGCAATTAGTGGCAAAAAAGCAACTACTACAATTACTGCAAGCTCAGGTACGGTCACACCATCTACTTCAAGTGCTGCATTAAAGTCTAGTGGATGGCCAACAATAACATATACATTAGATCCGGGAACAGGCGCGTGGTCAACAACTGCTACTGCAACTACAAATACAAAAAATCCTAAGAAGGATATGAATGAAGTATTTTCAATAAGTAAATAAAAAGATATAGCTGAATAATTACTAAAAGGACCACCAACCATGACCACAGAACTGATACCTATCTACATCTTAATATTTGCATTCGGTATAGTTATAGGCAGCTTTCTAAATGTCTGTATTTACCGTATACCGCAGCATGAGACAGTGGTGACCGAAAGGTCCCACTGCATGAGATGCGGGTATCAGCTCGCGTGGTACGATATGGTGCCGGTTTTCAGTTGGCTGTTTCTTCGTGGCAGATGCCGCAAGTGCAAAGAACCGATATCACCTCAATACCCTATTATTGAGGCACTAAACGGTATATTATACATAGTAGTTTTTGCAGTAAATGGACTTGAGCTTACGAGTATCATCTACTGCTTTCTTACATCTGCACTCATAGTTTTGAGTGTGATAGACTGGAGAACATATGAAATTCCATTAGGAATCAATATATTTATACTGGTGCTTGGAATCCTGCATGTGTTTTTAGACCATGATAACTGGTCTGAATATGTGATAGGATTCTTTTGTGTCAGTTTATTTCTTGAAATCCTTCTTCTTGTAAGTGGAGGAAGAGCCATAGGTGGCGGAGACGTCAAGCTCATGGCATGTGCAGGCCTTGCGATAGGCTGGCAGAATATTACATTAGCATTTTTCTTAGGATGCATCATCGGTTCCGTGATACATCTGATTCGTATGAAAGTGACAAACGCAGGCAACAGACTTGCGATGGGACCGTACTTGGCAGCCGGAATATTTATTTCGATGCTATGGGGTGAGAAAATGATATCGGCATATTTGACACTCGCAGGCTTTTGAAAAACGTGTTATAATATAGCGTACTTAATATAAAACAGGTAGTACGACAAGCAGTGAGACAAAAGCAGAGAAGACACAGATATACCGAAATATATATATAGAATGTTTGTAACTGAACAGTTACGAATGTTTTACAGATGTATACAGTGTAAAACAAAGATAAACACGGAGGACTAGGTTATGGCAAATAGGGTGCTCGGTATTGAAATAGGGGAGAACCTTACCAGAGTAGTTGAGATTGATTACAAAGCAAAAAATCCTAAGATTTACAATATGTTCGGCTTTCCGACACCACCGGGGATGATTGATGATGGAGTGGTACAGCCGGATGGGATGTTTCGTTCTATCTTATACAGTAAGCTGAAGGAAAAGAAGATTTCCACCAAAAAAGCTGTTTTTGTTTTAAATTCAGCGCGTATAGCAAGCAGAGATATTGAGCTTCCGCTTGTTAAGGAAAAACAGCTTAAGGAAATGATTGCAATGAATGCATCGGATTATTTTCCGGTGGATTTGAGCCAGTACAAGCTGGTACATCAGATTATAGAGAAGATTGACAGACCGGAAGAAAAGAAATTACGTCTTTCGGTTATTGCTGTGCCTAATGATCTTATTTTGTCGTATGGTGCTCTTGCAGCTGATTGCAGGCTGCAGCTTGTAGCACTTGACTATAGTGGAAATGCCATCAAGCAGCTCATGAGAAGAGAGATTCCCGGAGATGTGAAGGTGACTGTCAAGGTGGATGAGGTTTCTACCACACTGACTGTAATGGATGGAAGCATGGTAAAGCTGCAGCGCAATGTCAACCATGGACTTGCTGATGCTATTGAGGCGATTCAGGATAGTGAGCTTTTTGGAGAGTATCTGTCATTTACCGATGCAGTTGATGTGGCACGCAGAAAGACCTGCCTTGCAATAAGGCCTGATGGCACAGTACCTGATGAGCCGGCGGGCGGCGGCATGGATCCTATGGGGCATGAGATTGATTCTGAGCGCTTTAAGAAGCTTCGTCTGAATGTTTCATATGCACTTTCCAATCTGATAAGCAGTCTTGGACGAGTAATAGACTACTATCAGTCGAGAAACTCAGATACTCCTATTGAGAGAATTTTCCTCATAGGCTTAGGTGCTGATTTCAGCGGACTTTCAAAGCTTTTGACCAATGAGCTCAATGTCAAGGTGGTTCCGCTCCAGCAGTTTGACGGCATACATGTGGCAAAGAGCATAAACCTCGCAGAGGCAAAGCTGGCAGAGTATTTCAACTGTGTCGGATGTTCATTGAGCCCGCTTGATATACTTGACAGTAAGAAAAACAAGGGAATCGGTGCTCCGATTATGGCAGGAACAGCTGCAGGTGCTATGCCACCCGGCGGTGCACAGGCAGGTATGCAGGGAAAACCACCTGTCGGTCCTGATGGGAAGCCTCTTCCCGTACCGGCAGGGGAGGAAGCAGAAAAGCCTGTTTCTTTTGCGGTGCAGCTTCTCATTTTTGGATTGTGTGTGGTAGTTGCAGTTGGTATCACGGCATACAGCATTTTTTCAAATCTTGTTTTAACTTCAGACAATATGACGCTTAAAGCTCGTGTTTCTGATTTGTCATATGCACAGAATATATATGATGTGTACAACCAGACAAAGAAGGACTATGACTGGACTAAGCTTCTTGAGAGCGCCTCATCCAACAAGAATGATGAGATAACGGGCTTCGTGGATGAGCTGGAGCAGAAGCTTCCGTCAGAGGCCAAGCTTGTGAATATGTCTGTTACGACTGATGGTGTTTCGATGACCATAAAGACGGGCAGCAAGGATATAGCGGCTGATGTAATTGCACAGCTTCGTACATTTGAGAGTATCATGGTATCCAATGTGTCAACCATTACAGAGGAGGTTGATGAGACCGGTGCTTCAAAGGTTCAGTTCACAGTAGATTGCACATATGTAAAGGCTGATGACAGTGCTGCTTCTGAATCGGCAGATGGCACAGGCAGTGAGCCAGATGATACATCAAAAGATGCGTCATCACAGTCACAGACGGATAGTAATTCATCATCAGATACAGACAGTACAAATCAGTAGGGGGTGTTAGGATGTCAACGAGAGATAAAAAGTTACTTATTATATTAGCGGGTGTTGCCATTTTAGCACTGACATATTTTTTGATTTTTATTCCACAGTCCAATAAGAGGGATTCGCTCAAGAGTGAAAACATGAACCTGAAATCACAGTACAATCAGCTTTCAGCACTTGCGGCAAAGGCGGATGACTACACAAAGAAAACAAAGGATATGTCTGATGCCATGCAGCAGGTATATGACAATTTCCCTTCATATTTACAGATTGAAAACGGCATCATGGATGCGGTTGCTATAGAGAAATCTACCAATACAAATATTACAGAGCTTACAGTCGGCTCACCGACAGCTATTGATGTGAATAATCCGACAGGTGAAGCCGGTACAGATTCTTCGTCAGGAAGCAGTTCAGACAGCAGTACCACGGATAGCAGTAATGCAGACAATTCGCAGAGCTCTCAGACCGCTGATGGCAACAGCTCTCAGTCACAGACAGGCGACGGCAGTGCATCTGATGGCAGTACATCAACAGGCTCTGCAAAGTCTACGGTTACAGGCTATCAGCTTTATGATGTCAGTACAGTTATGGCATTCAAGACAGAGTATCATGGGCTTAAGGCTATGCTTGGAGAGGTGATTGGTTCATCACAGAAGAAAACTATCAGCACGCTCAATGTGAGCTTTGATGATTCGACAGGCAAGCTGACAGGTGAGATGCTTGTGGATTCATATTTCCTGTATGGACTTGATAAGCCATATGAGGCACCATACATACCTGCAGTACCACATGGTACAAATAATCTGTTTGGTACAACAAACTAACAACTGATTATTATAATATTAGATTATTAGATTAGCGGGTTATTGAGACCGTAAGTGATAAATATCAAATGTTAGATTATTGAGTTATGAGATAACAAAATACAAGAGGGGAGGAAGCAGATTTGAGAAAGCTAAAAAACGATGATCGAGGAGTAACACTTGTGGAGATTATTGTGTCGATTGCTATTCTCGCAATAATCGTGCTTCCTTTTTTGAATGCATTTGTCACAGCTACAAAGACCAATGTAAAGGCAAAAAACGAGATGAATGCTACACATCTGGCGACAAACATTATGGAGGGTATTGAGAAGAACTCCATGAAGACACTGGCATATCAGTTTAACTATCCGTCGGAGGGCTTTGATGTGGCGGACGGTTTTAATATATCAGATGGAAGCAGTGCATGTGAGCTTCTTAAGAAATCAGATAAGTTTGATAATGTAAAGAGGCTTGAGGATATCAGTGCTGAGATTGTAAACAAGGACGATGTCATCACTAGCTGCATCCATAAGACTGACGCAAAAGCTAAAATAGACGATGCATCGCTTTGGAATTTCAGGGAGTCGGATGCGCACAAGTATTATTTCTATATGTCTGGTGTGCAGTCAGGCACAAAGAAATACAATGCTCTTGTGACAGTGGATGCAAAATCGGACGCAGAGTCGGACAATAAGGTTAAAAAGTACAACATGGACGAGGTAGCGGATATGTCGGCCATGGATGCAAATTTTGACTGCATGAGTGCAGACAAGTATTCTGCTACAAATATTATATATGCATTTAATAATATGCCTGGTGTAGGCGGCATCACTCAGCAGGATATCAAAAGAACTATCACCATAGATATAGAAAAGTATGGAGCTTCGAGTAATAAGGCTACCAAGGTTACGGTGTCGTATTCATATTCTATCAATAAGAATGGAGTAAGAAAGACTTTTCCGGATCCGAATAGTGCACTGAAGGATGATTATACCATGGTGATTTATGATAATTCTTCAGATACTGTGAACCATAATCTAAGGAATGTCTATCTGTTTTACAATCCATGGTACACATCTACAGGAACACTTTACAATACCTGCAACGATGTCATTATAATCAATAATAAGGACAAGCTGGACTGCACGGTAAACATTGTAAAGCAAAAGACTATATCGGATCAGTCAGAGTTGAGCACGAAGGAGAGTACATATAAGGCATATGTGAAGGTAAGTGAGCCGGGAAATCGTACAGGTCATGCTTATACTCATATAGCCACCAATCTGAATGTAAATATGGGAGCACCGGATAATCCACTACAGCCCGATCAAGCTATATATGGCTTTAATAACAATGTAATTCAGAATGATGTAAAGGCAATTGTCGATATAAAGAATCTGACAAAAAGCAATGCATCTGAAAGGCTGTATGATGTGAAGGTGGCTGTATACGAGAGCAAGGCTTCACTGGATGATATATTTAAGGATAAAGACCCGGTTGTTACGATGACCGGAAGCATGGGGTATTAATTATGAAGCGTAATGATAACCGTGGTGCTTCCTTTGTGATGGTTGTAGTTGCAATGGCTATAGTGGCTGTTTTAGCTGTGACTGTGCTGTGGATAGCGCTTATGAACCTCCAGATGAAGGTGACGGACGAAAAAAATACAGACAACTTTTACTCGGCAGAGGGTGTGCTGGATCAGATATGTACCGGTCTGCAGGGAGATATTTCCAAGGCTTACTCAGCAGGATATACAAAGGTTATGGAGAATTACTCTGACAGCAGCATAAATGAGGCCGGCAGACAGAGTATATTTGCGCAGGAGTATTTAAAGAGCTTAAAGGGAAGTCTTGAGTCTGACAATACCGGTATGCACTATAAAACTGAAAAGCTTAAAGACTATGTGGATAGTAAGCTCACAGACGAAAACTCAAAGCCACACGCTGTGGTCAAGGCGGTAAATGCCGATGAAAATGGAAATGGACTGCTCAAGGTATACAACAGCCGCGCAGTCATTAATGGCATCAGGGTAGAGTATACCGATGAAAAGGGATTTAAATCAATAATAGAAACAGATATTTCTCTGGGAGTTCCATCCATGAGCTTTACAGCATCGGGAGGAGTTCCGGAGCTTTTTACATATTCTCTTGTCGGAAATGAAGGACTGGATATTATATCAGGACTTAATAAAGTGAATCTATCCGGTAATCTCTACGCCGGCTGTGAAAATGCGGCAGGCACAGGGACTTCTACTACGAGTGTTACCATTCCAAACAATGCCACACTTGATGTAAAGGATACCAGCTATATGATTGCAGAGGGCGATATAGAGGTGGGAGACTTTGCCGGAAAAGATACTGGTACAATAAAAAAGAATATGGCGGGGGTACACAATAACAGTACACTTTCTGTTGATTCACAGTGCCAGCTGTGGACAAGCAACATAAATGTAAATGGTGCAACAGTCAATTTAGATGGCATGACATATGTGGCAGATGACATGACCTTAAAGGGTACAGGCTCAAAGGTTACACTTGGCAAGAATAATAAGAATAACAATGCGAAGTACGTCGGCTTTGGCAACGGAGGTGCTGACAAGGAAAATCCTGTCGCAGGCGATAGCTCTGCTATTATCATAAACGGCAGGGAGGCATCTCTTGATATGTCAAATATCAGGGAGCTTATGTTAGCAGGAATCGCATATATCAATACCCAGGCTATTGTAAACTCAAGTAGTGTGGGTACACAAAACAGCAATGTGGGCATGGGTGAGTCAATCTCTGTAAAGGGTGACCAGATAGCATACCTTGTGCCGCCTGAGTGCATAGGCACAAGTGGAGATGGTGCGGATGCCAAATCGCTTTACAACAAGAATCCACTTTCCTATAAGGAGTACAAGGATATCACGGCAACCGGACAGGATCAGACAAAGTATACTGAAGTTAATGCTAATGTGGTCAGCACAAAGACAGGTAAGTCTCTCTCGGCATATCTGCCGGAGAAAAAGACAATCGACAACTGTATAAAGAAGGTCTTTGTTCCTTCTACTGATAATAGTGATGATGGACTTGTATACTATTATGTAAATCTGCCAACGAACAAGGCAGCTGAGTATTACAGAGACTATTTTGGCGCAGACAGTGACAAGCTCAATAGATACACTAAGTTCTATACTGACAGCATAAAGGTAAATGAGGCAGCAAGCATCTATACTGCCGGCAATTACAGCATCTACGATGGCAGCAATTTAAGCCTTTTGAAGGGCATAGCTGATGGTGTGGACATGGATGCACAGTCAGATGCCTTACAGCACACGTATACTGCACTAAACTCAAAGCTTTTGACAAATTATGCAGATTTACCGACAAATGCAGCAAGTGTTTCGCTTTTTACAAATATAGTTAACAATACCAATTTGCTGAAAATAGTGCCAAATTCCGGTAATAAACATATATTTGAGACTGAGTATCAGGGAAAAAAATACCAGGCAATTGTCAAAAACGGTAACTACACCTATGATGCAAATGACAAATCACACAATGTGGATATAATTGTTGCTACGGGAGATGTGACACTGAATGCTGACTTTACAGGTACCATAGTTGCAAAGGGCAGGATAATTGTAAACAAAGACCAGTGCGAGATTGATAATGGTACTCAGGAGGTATTTAAGGCATTGCTTCTTGAAAAGGTAAGTGATGCAGACGATGCACTGCACCTGTATGATGTGTTCATGGACGGTGCCAACTATCTGGGTAATGTTTCTTCTTTTTCAAATAAGAAAGAGGCAGATACAAAAATAGATTATGCTACGCTCATTACATACCAGAACTGGACCAAGGAGTAGAAAACAAGCGGCTTCTAAGGCGCAAAACAGCTGCGAAATATTTATATTTGACAAATTTTGACGATATATACAAGGGAGGAATCCAATATGTCTGTAAAAGAAAAAAAGAATAATGGTGGTTTCTCTCTGGTAGAGCTTATAGTAGTGATAGCGATATCTGTTGTACTCATAGGTGCGGCAACCATATCCATTCGCTCGGTCATGGGTGTTGAGGTGAAGCAGTGTGCCAGAAATATTGAATCGATAATTAATAAAACAAGAGTCACCACGATGGGAAAGGACAGCGCAGTTCTTGAAATATACAAGGATGCATCAGATGGTGCCTACTATTATAAGACGACTATAAATGGTACAGTATCTGCTCCAAGCAAAATCGGAAAGAGCAGGATTGATGTATATTATTCCATGAAGGATGATTATAGTGATAAGACACAATTGAACGGCTCAGACAGTATAGTGCTTCAGTTTGACAGAAGCTCAGGTGCACAAAAGCCTGATGCCAATGGTAAGTACTGCAGCCGTATCTGGATTCAAAAAAACAGCACTGAGAAGGTTATCACGATATACAAGGAGACCGGTAAGGTGATATGTGAGTAATTTACATAGTTTAATGATGAATATTTTATTTTGACGCAAGGCTGTTATAAGGTTGTATGATGAAATCGGAGAGGAAGATGAACCATGAAACTTTTAAGGCGCATGAACAAATCAAATAATAGGAAAAACAGTGGCTTTACACTTGTTGAGCTTGTCATTGTCATGGCGATAATGGGAATACTGGGGCTGGCTGTTGCAGGCTTTATCGGTACGAGCACGAAGCAGTATAAGTACGCTTCAAAGGACGTAGATTTACAGTATGAGGCACAGCTTACGATGAATCAGATAGGAGACCTGATAATTGATGCGCAAAAGGGTGTCAAGTATGAGCCTGCTACAGTGGCAGCGCCGGTGGAGGTGGCATCAGCAGCCCCTGAGGCCGGTTATGTTGCAACTGCATCAGCGGAAGAAGCGTCATCCGAAGAAGCATCATCTGAGGAAACATCATCCGACAGCAAGCTGATTATCTACAACAAGGATTGTACATACAATATCATATACAGACCATCAGAGCACAAAATCTATCTGCGAAAGGATACAGTGGATCCTGCAACAGGTGCGGTGAAGGCAGATGGTCAGGGCAAGGAATCGCTTATGGCAGAAAATGTCACAGGCTTTACACCTGATTTAAGCGAGGCAGAAAGCAAGAACTCTGTCGGACTTGTCGTGGACTTTAAAGCAGGGGACAAGAAGTATACATCAAAGCAGAACTTCACTATGCGAAATAAGGTACCGACCGGGGCAGATGTGGAGTATGTGGCACCGGCAGAGCCTGAAGGAATAAGGATATATTATAAAGGCAAGGATGTAACCAACGGAACGGTATACTATGAAATGAAGAAAAATCAGAATAAATTAGAGTTTACTGATAAGATTCTGGGTGGAAAGTATGATTCAAAAAATGTAACGTGGGATCATTCTGGAACAAAAAATGGTGGAAACTTTAATGCTAATGGTGATGTATATAATGTAGAACTTATGGATAATGAAACTACAGATCAATTTGTTATCACAGTAACATCCAAAGACGATACGTCATTGACGGCAAAGGTAACTGTAAACGTAGCACATCCAATCAATATTCTGCATTGTGATGCAGATAAGCATTTCAATTTAGGACAGACGCATCAATTGTTTATTGATGAATGGGAGTTAAAAAATTCTTCATTAAATGGTAAATATCAGGTTAAGGATTTTGTATGGCATATGGAGGTAGAAAGTGTCAGCTCAACAGGTGCAACCGAGCACAAGGGAGATATATCCTTTAGAATGGGCGATGATGGCAAGCTGATTTATGGACCGGAGGGCAATGGTGAGCCTGATGGAATATTTAAGTTTAGTTCAAATGAGATTGCAGGAGAAACAGGAGCACAAGGTAAGCCAGATGATCCTAAATATAAGAACTATCTTAATTATTATATTTTAGGTTATAATAAAGAAATGCATATCACTCTCGGAAATGATTTTCTTACCGGAGAGAAATTAAATATCAGCGTCTGGCTTGGACTTGAGGATATGCCGGAGTTTAAGTCAAATACAATTACGTTTTATACATATTAAGAAACAGAGTAGTTTTTTACAAAAGGAGCAATCGCAATGAGCAAATTAAGAAAAAAAATAGTGGTTCCAATATCGCTCACACTTACAGGATGTCTCGTTGTGGCAGCTTTTGTGCTGAATGACAGCCTTACAAAGGTCGATGCAAATGTAGCGTTCAATGGAATATCGGATATAGTCAGCTCACATGGCAAGGACAAGCCCTTCAATATAGTGGAGGTGGTGCCTGACAAGAAAATGGCATCCATTGGCTATCTGATTGATGGTCAGGAGCCTGACAATTGGTTTGGTACACTGTCAAAGATGTCTGACACAGAGGGAAAAGGTGCAACGAATAGGGCTGCTTATATGAAAAGCCTGAAAGAAAAGCTTGCGCCTATTACTACAGAGGAAAAGGACAACACAAAGCCCCTTTACTATGAGCCGTATGAGGAAAGTTATGTCAATCAGGGCAATGACTGGAGTGAGCTTGCCCTTGTGGATATGGATAAAATAAATCAGGGCACCGAAGGCTACAAGATGACAAAGCAGGAGAAGGGTGACTACAAGTTCAACACTGATTACCAGCTTGCTGTAAATGAAGATGGACTGCCTACAGGTCATTACAGACAGAATGTTGACCATTATGTTTTCATGCAGGGCGAGGATGAGACAGAAGATGGCTCTGAATCTGTGGATACAGGTAGTACCGGTAATACAGGCAGTACAGGAAGTACCGCAGATGGCTCTAATACAGAGACTGAAAATGGCAATCAAATTAAGGCACCCGGAAAAAGAGGCTACTACAGTGTTGCATTTACTGCAGTCGAATTGCCGGATGGCATGACAAATACCAAGTATCTGGTAGAGACTGATAATTCACAGAAAGCTGATGGAAATACAGACAGCGGTACAGATGGTAATATCGATAGCAGCACAGACAATACGACAGATACAGGCACAGCAGATGACACATCAGACAAGCATGTGGTTTATTCTATAAAGAGCGCATATGCCATTGGTTCTGCTGAGGGCATGCAAAACATAGCAAAATATGACCCAAAGGCATATATTTACAGAAAAGACAATTCAGATATCACATCACCATATGAATTTGTTGCAAGAGCTGACCGGATGGCAAGTCTGCCTGATGGCAGTAAGCCGGATTATGAGAAGTATACATACTGCACGGTTGAGATGGAGTATGTGCCTGCAGGTAAAATCACTGATGACGAGACCTACTACGAGGTGGATACTAAGGTACCTATTGAGTTTAATTACGATGAGACCGGCGAGTATGGAGCAGTGCTTGACTCACAGAATCCATACGAGAAGATAGATGATGGCACACCGGACAATCAGCCGGCAGGTAACACAGGAAAGGTAATCCTCACTGATACAGACGGATATTTTGATATAGTTAAGGACAGCCAGACATACACCTATATGGGTAAGGGAAAAGGTGACTATATAATGGAGGCTGATAAAAACGGCTCGCTTGATTATCCTGTAAATACTCCACACATATATTATAAGGGTGGTTTCAAGAACAATAACTGGTTCAGAACAGGTGTGTTCAATCAGGAGGGCAAGACTGGTGATGATGATAAGACTGCCAATATGACCTTTAAGGTAAAAACAGTCACACCAGAGGAGCTTGAGCAGATAGATGTGTCAACAATTGATTTACTCTATCTTTCAGGCTCAAAGTCCGTCCTTTCAAATGATTTAGGAAACGATGCTGCAACATATAATACTGATAATGACATTTCATGGGACAAGGTAAAGCAGATAGTCCAGCGCGTGCACCAGAGTGGTATCATGATGCCTGTTATAGTGGATAATGGTATTGTGTGTCCAAGTACAAAGGATGATAGCAACATTAAATATGATAGCAACATTAAAAAGCTTGCAGGCCTTTTGAGCTGTAACAATTTCAGCTCCTTGAATTTTACCAAGGACTCAGCTGATAATTTTATTAGCTGGAAAGATAACAATGTCATAACGTATTACCAAGTTGACAGTTCAACTCATACACATGGCTATGTAATTGGCAACGAATATGTCATTCCACGAAACTATAATCCTGATAAGGATGTACCATTTGTTTTAAGAGATGATTTTGCTTCTGCGTTTATTGAAGATAAAGATGAAACTAAATTTGTCGAAGCAGCTAAAAATGAAAATTTTGACGAGATAGCAGAGTATATCAACTCAGAGAATACAAGCAGGAAAAAAGAAAATGATACTCTTGGAAAGGACGAGTATGCATACTATGACAAGGAGATTTCAAAGGCGATAGTTTTAAGCTATATCATATCGTATGCTGATAAAAGAGACATTATAAATCCGACAGATAGTCTGAACATACTGGATATAGAGCCCGGAACTGTAAAAAATGAGTCTGACGCTTTAAATTATGATAAGCTAAAAAATTGGCTTGGATCAAGATGCCCGGAGAAAAAAAAGGTTACAATAACAAGGGTTACGAGTGCAGAATTTATTGGAAGAATAGAGGATCTCAATAATTATGATATGATATATATGGGACTCGTAGCCGATAATCTGAATTATAGAGATGGTCATACAGTATATAATGATTGGAAGATGGATGGGCTTAAATACTCAAATGTTGGTGATATTGTTGTTATAAATCCGAAAGATGTGGTAAATTATTGGGGATATGATATGCTCAAGAATGGTCATGCTGGATTGCTGGATACTGATTATATAAATAATGGAGAGGCGCTTAATACTCAGCTTACATTAAGAGGAAATGGAAATAATGCTGATTATTTAACTGCTCCAAACACATATAGAGGTTCAGGCAATGATATTACTAAGCAGAAGGTTTCAGAATTGGAGGATTATATAAAGGCGGGCTTTCCTGTCGTCTTTTCAGATGGCTTTTTCAGCAATGATAGCAAGTATGAAAGTGGAATTAATGAGGATTACATTGATAACTGTTCAAATGTTTTTACTCTTTTATGTTATGCAAAAGATAAAGACAATGTTCTTAAAGTGGACAGCAAGGGAGCTTTAAGAAAACAGTCAAATGAGACAGCTGAGCTTGTTACCTACCTGACTACTGAAAAACCTGAAATATTACTCAAGGAGCAGGAAAAAGTAAAAGATACAGATTATGTTGAGATTAGTAATAATCAGATTACATTGGAATTTTCAATAAACAATGCAGGTGGTGCGGATTCTAAAGCGAGTTTTAATGCACAGCTGTTCTTGGATTCAAATTCTGATGGTAAGTTTTCGACGACCAATGAAGGAATAGCTGCAAATAAAATAAAACTATATTGTGATGGTACTATTGTGAATCCGGTAATGGGTGATGATGGTAAATATATGTATAGTCTGAATGCAGGCAATTATAATTATAAACTGGTTTATGATTTGCCGAATGGATTTGTAGGAGTTATGCCTTGGCAGCTTCGTGTGAGTCAGGCTACAAATAGCTACAGATATGATCAGAAATCCGGATATGTGTATGTCAAAAATTCAAAAGGCAGTCCTACAAAAGTCAAGATTCTTCAGATTAATTCAAAGTTGGAGCATAATGAGGACTTTAGGGGAAATTTTGATATGCAGACGCAGAAGAATGATAGCAATACAAAGTTTCATAAATTACTTAGTCAAGTGAAGGATTTTGACCTGGATATAGAAACAGTTCGTTATGACAACGTACCTAAAATGGATGAGGTATGTGATAAGCTGCAGACATACGATATGCTTGTGATTGGATTTGGTGATTGTTATGATATTGATAATACAAATAATCATCTCGATAAAATAAAAGCATATATCCAGTCAGGAAAACCGGTATTGTTTGCTCATGATACAACATCATTTTGTAATAATAAAAATGATACGCGAGAGAATAATGTCTGGGGATATAAGTTTAACTCTATAATTCGTGATACTGTCGGACTGGACAGGTATGGAATCCTGTCAAATGAGTATTTAAAGAAGGGCAATACATTAAAGAGTACTGATGAGGATTTTGATAAAGCTGTACAGACTGCTGAAAAGAATAATACTGATATTGCATATGAGCCAAAATCTGATAATTCAGTTATTGTCAGACAGAATCAGGGATTTACTTATGCAGATTTAAATCAGTATCAGTGGAAAGATAATGGTAACGATCATGGCGAGTACAGGCTGTATTCAGGGCTAGATGGTAATGATGTTGAAGCTAAGACTAATAAGGCAGTCAAGGTTAATTCAGGACAGATTACCACATATCCTTTTAAGATTGCTGACGAAATAAATATAGCTACCACTCATAAGCAGTACTACCAGCTGGATATGAATCAGGATGCTGATGGTGATGGCGAGAGTGATATTGTTGTATGGTATACCTTGTCAAACCATGGAATTTATGAGCAGTCTCCAAAGGATGTAAGAAATAATTATTATATTTACACAATGGGAAATGTAACATACTCAGGTGTAGGACATTCCGATTTCTCAAATAATGAGGATGAATTGAAACTTTATATAAACACTATGATTGCTGCATATAGTGCATCAGTTCATGAGCCGTCAATTTATCTTAAAGAGAATGCAGATACTGATTCAAATGACATAACTACATTATATGCAACTATTGATGATGCCATTGAAGAAGAAGCAGCTAATAAAGCGGATGCCAGACTAGATGGTGCAGACAGTACGCAGGATGTTTATTTTACGGTAAAGGATTCAAACCTTGTGCGAAATCAGATTGATGAAAAAACTGTTGTTTATTTGGATTTTTATATCGAGGATCCGCAAAAAAATCCAAATGATGAAACGATTGGCACCGGAAATGATAAGATTTACTTAAAGAAGGTGGACTGGGATATCTATACACTGAATAATGATGGAACAGAAAATGAACAGATAAATAACAGTAAAGAAAACAGTCAATTAAATAAGGATCCAAGGGACTTCTTTGAAAATAACAAGACATATAAGGTAAAGGTACCATTGAGTGTTTTACCGGAGGGAGCTAATTCTATAAAGATTTATGCCGTAGGATATAGTAAGATTTACCAGTCACAGGTGAGCGGTGGTGATAAAGAAACTACAACAGCAAAGGCATACAAGACCTTCCAGATACAACGTGTAGGTCTTGCTGATTTGGATTAGTTTTCAAAGGCTCCTGGCTATCACATACTTTTCGATTAAGCACAATTTATCAAACAGAGACTTATATAAACCATTTATATAGTCTCTGTTTTTTTACTGTTTCTTTATACTTTCTTTATTGAATTATCCGCGCTTATTGATAAAATAGATAGTATGCGCACGATTGCGGATATTTTTGCATTCGTGTATGGGGGATAATTAACCGGAAAGAAAGGAAACGTTTATGAGTAAAATTTTCAAAAACCTGATTCCATACTGGCGATGGATCATATTAATTTTTGTTTTTCTCATTGCTCAGGCTTATTGTGATCTGGCTTTGCCTGCGTACACATCTGACATCATTGATGTGGGTATCCAGGATCATGGCATTGAGCATATCCTGCCAAAGGAGATTACATCGGAGGATTATCAGATGGCACAGACATTTATGCTGTCTGACGAGAAAGAAAAATTTACGGACTGTTACGAGGCGCAGGATGCTTCAAAATCTGATGACGGTGTGGCAAAATACAAGCTGACAGCTGATTCGGACACACTTGATAAGCTGGATGAGGAGCTTTTGGTTCCTCTTGTCATGGCATATCAGGCTTTTCAGTCGGGTGAGCAGATGGATGTGGATGCATCGGCTATCCCGCAGGGAGTAGCGCTCGATGATAACATGATAAAGCAGATAAGAAGCAAGGTGCAGGAAAAAATCGATGCGGTGGGTTCAGCTACTTTAAAGTCCATGGGTGTAACTTTTGCGACAAAGTGTGATGAGAATGCAGGAATCGACGTGGATGCCAATCAGGTTGCTTATCTGTGGAAGGCAGGAGCCAAGATGGCAGCCTTTGCAGCAATTATGCTTATAGCAGCATGTGTTGTAGGTTTTGCGGCTTCAAAGGTCGGTGCCGCTGTCGGCAGGGATTTGAGGGAGAAGACCTTTTCAAAGGTTGTAGGTTTTTCAAATGCCGAGATTAACAAATTCTCTACGGCATCACTGATTACGAGAAGCACGAACGATATACAGCAGATTCAGATGGTTACTACTATGATGCTTCGTATGGTGCTTTACGCGCCAATCGTTGGTATCGGTGGTATCATCAAGGTGGCGCAGACCAAATCCGGCATGGAGTGGGTGATTGCCATTGCGGTTGCTGCCATCATGGTTTTTATTTTCACACTGGTTGGCATTGCTATGCCAAAGTTCAAGATTATGCAGAGTCTTGTAGACAAGGTAAACCTTGTTTCTCGTGAGATTCTTACAGGTCTTTCCGTTATCAGGGCTTTCGGCCGTGAAAAGGAGGAGGAAAAGAGGTTTGATGAGGCTAACCGTGAGCTTACACGCACACAGCTGTTTACAAACCGTGTCATGACCTTTATGATGCCGGGTATGTCCATGATCATGTACTGCATCACACTTGGTATCGTGTGGGTTGCAGCAGGCAGAATAGACAAGGGTTCTATGCAGGTAGGTACCATGACTGCGTTTATTACATATGCCATGATGATTGTTATGTCATTCCTCATGCTTTCAGCCATGTCCATCATGCTTCCGAGAGCTGGTGTTGCGGCAGAGCGTATCGATGAGGTTATAAAGACAAACAGCACTGTAAATGATCCAAAAGAGCCTGTTACTGAGGCTGATCACAGAGGTGTTATCCGTTTCAACCATGTGGATTTCAGATATCCGGGAGCAAAGGAGGATGTGCTTTCAGACATTGATTTTGTGGCGGAGCCGGGCAAAACCACAGCTATCATCGGAAGTACCGGCTGTGGAAAGTCTACACTTGTAAACCTGATTCCGCGTTTCTATGACGTGACTGGAGGCTCAATAGAGCTTGATGGACACGATATCAGAGACTACACACTAAGCGAGCTTCGCGAGTCAATAGGCTTTGTTCCGCAGAAGGGTATTCTTTTTTCGGGAACCATCGCCTCAAACCTGCGCTTTGGTAAAGCAGACGCGAGTGATGAGCAGATAAAAAAGGCTGCGGATATCGCACAGGCTTCTGAGTTTATCGAGACAAAGAATGACAGGTATGAAAGCTCAATCGCACAGGGCGGCTCAAACGTGTCAGGTGGTCAGAAGCAGAGGCTTGCCATAGCAAGAGCTATCGCAAAGGACCCTCATATTTATGTGTTTGATGACAGCTTTTCAGCACTAGATATGAAGACTGACGCGCGTCTGCGTGCAGCTTTAGCAGAGGTGACAGAGAAGGCTTCCGTTATTATCGTGGCACAGCGTATCAGCACGATTATTCATGCTGACCAGATTCTCGTGCTCGATGACGGTAAAATCGTAGGAAAAGGCACCCACGAGGAGCTTCTTAAGAATTGCGATGTATATATGCAGATTGCACAGTCACAGCTTTCAGCCAGGGAACTTGGAATTGATGATAACAAAAAGGAGGGCATGTAAGATGAGTGAGAATAATAACGAACAGTTTAAGATGCCTCCTAAGAGGCCAAGAGGGCCAATGGGACGTGGCCCCGGAATGGTCACAGAAAAGGCCAGGGATTTCAAGGGCTCTACAAAGAAACTCATAAAGTATCTCGGCAGATACTGGGCTGCTATCATTGCAGTTATGATTTTTGCAGCAGTTTCGACTGTCTTCTCCGTTGCAGGACCGAAGGTCATGGGTAAAGCCACCACTGCGCTTGCCGAGGGACTCATGAACAAGATTGCAGGAACAGGCGGCATAGATTTTGATTATATTGCAAAGGTTCTTTTGTTTACGCTGGCTTTATATGTGGTGAGTGCCATCTTTATGTTTGCCCAGGGACTTATCATGACAGGCATCACGCAGAAGACCTGCTACAGGATGCGTAAGGACATCACGAGCAAAATCAACCGTATGCCGATGAAGTATTTCGAGTCAAGGACATATGGTGAGGTACTTTCGCGTATCACAAACGATGTGGACACACTCGGACAGAGCTTGAACCAGAGTATCACACAGATTATTACATCTGTTGCCACTTTGGTCGGTACACTGGTCATGATGCTGTCTATTTCACCGCTCATGACGCTGATTTCACTCGTTATCCTGCCAGTTTCGATGATACTTATTTCGTTTGTCATAAAGCATTCACAGAAATACTTCAGACAGCAGCAGGAGTATCTGGGACACATAAACGGACAGGTCGAGGAGGTGTACGGAGGCCACCTCGTCATAAAGGCATATAATAAAGAGGCAGAGACTGTAAAGACCTTTAAGGAGGCCAACAATGTGCTCTACAAATCCGCATGGAAATCACAGTTCCTTTCAGGACTTATGATGCCTATCATGCAGTTTGTAGGAAACTTAGGATATGCGGGAGTAGCCATCTCAGGTGGTATACTTGCCATAAAGAATGTCATCACAATCGGTGATATCCAGGCATTTATACAGTATGTGAAGAATTTCACACAGCCAATCCAGCAGATAGCGCAGGTGGCAAACCAGCTTCAGTCGATGGCGGCTGCATCTGAGCGTGTATTTGAGTTCCTCGATGAGGAGGAAGAGGATATAACAGTGGAAAATCCTGTAAAGCCAGACCATATCGAGGGAAGTGTAGAGTTTTCGCATGTACACTTTGGTTATAATCCTGACCAGATCATCATCAATGATTTTTCTGCAAAGGTAAAGCCGGGACAGCAGGTTGCTATCGTTGGACCGACAGGAGCGGGAAAGACTACCATGGTCAAGCTTCTTATGAGATTTTATGATGTAAGCTCAGGTGCCATTCTTGTAGACGGACATGATATCAGGGATTACAACAGAGCCGATCTGCGAGATGCATTCGGCATGGTATTGCAGGACACATGGCTCTTTAAGGGCACCATTATGGAAAATATCCGCTACGGCCGTCTGGATGCCACAGATGAGGAGGTCATCGCGGCAGCAAAGGCAGCACATGCGCATCACTTTATCCAGACATTGCCGGGTGGCTACGATATGGAGCTCAACGAGGATGCATCCAATGTGTCACAGGGACAAAAGCAGCTTTTGACAATAGCAAGAGCCATTCTTGCAGACAATCCAATCCTTATCCTTGATGAGGCCACATCCTCTGTCGATACACGTACAGAAATCCGTATCCAGAAGGCACTCGACAATCTGATGAAGGGCAGAACAAGCTTTGTCATCGCCCACAGGCTGTCTACTATCAAGAATGCCGATATGATTCTTGTCATGAAGGACGGAGACATTATCGAGCAGGGTACACACGATGAGCTTCTTGCAAAGAACGGATTTTACGCAGAGCTGTATAACTCTCAGTTTGAAGAATAGAGAAAGCACGGGTATCGTGCAGTTTTGCGAATATGCGTGGGCTGAATGGTTACATAAAATTAAAAAAAATACGCTCTCGACAAAATTCGACAAAATGTGTTATCATAAAAGCATACAATTTGTTTTGACATGACAGTAATTGGCGGCATAGGAGAGTTTGATGAGCACTTTAAATGTCGCAGTAGCAGACGAAAAGAAAAACATGCAGAGTTTATTAAAGGGCATGGAGTTTTTAGGAACAGCAAGAAGTAGTGATGAAGCATACAACATGATAAACGGTAATGCCGGTTCTGATGTGGTACTTGTGTATGTAAAGAGAGCATCCGGTGACACTGAGCCACTTGATGATACATATATGGAGAAAAAATCCCTTGAGACACAGGTGACGGATATCATTCATGAGATAGGTGTTCCGGCTCATATAAAGGGATATCAGTATCTTAGGACTGCGATAGTGATGTGCGTTGAGGATATGGAAATGCTTAGCTCTATCACAAAGCTTTTGTATCCCACTATTGCAAAGAAGTACAAGACTACCTCAAGCAGGGTGGAGAGGGCCATAAGGCATGCTATCGAGGTGGCATGGAGCAGAGGCAGGATGGATACGATAGACTCCATGTTTGGATACACTGTAAACTATGGTAAGGGCAAGCCTACCAATTCGGAGTTTATTGCCCTGATTACAGACAAAATACGTCTAGGAATGTAAAAATCGTCATTATAGACAAATAAAACCACGTTTTGATAAATTTACTAGGCAAAATGTACTCCCGCGTGATATAATATAGTATACATTCTATTGGTTTCAGGATGTATACTATATTTTTTATCAGATTAATCGTTGTTTAAATAACTGTAATCTGGGGGAGGTTTCAGCATGGACAAAATGAAAATATTAATGGCCGCATCAGAGGCAATACCTTATATGAAGACAGGTGGACTAGCTGACGTAGTGGGATCTTTACCGAAATATTTTGACAAGGACAGATATGACGTGAGAGTTATACTTCCGAAGTACAAATGTATGGATGATAAATTACTGCCACAGCTTAAGTTCGTCTGTCATTTTTATGTCAATCTCAACTGGCGCAGGCAGTATGTGGGGATTTTTACATCGCAGTATGATGGTGTGACATATTATTTTGTCGACAATGAGTTTTACTTTGCAGGAGATAAGCCATACAACAATATATACGAGGATGTGGAGAAGTTTGCTTTCTTTTCAAAGGCGGTGCTTGAGGCTTTGCCGGTTATAGATTTTGCCTCGGATGTGATACATTGTAATGACTGGCAGACAGGACTCTTGCCGGTTTTTCTAAAGACAGTATACGGCTCAGACAATTTCTATGCCGGTATCAAGACAGTCTTTACCATTCACAATATGAAGTTTCAAGGGCGATGGAAGATTAAAGAGGTGGCTGATGTTACAGGACTTCCGGAGCATATTTTTAATTCAGGGGAGCTGGAGTTCTATGGTGAGGCTAATTATTTAAAGGGCGGCATAGTATATGCAGATGAGATTACGACTGTCAGTCCGACATATGCAGATGAAATCTGTACACCTGAGGGCGGAGAGGGCCTGGATGGCCTGATGCTTGAGCGGCGCAGGCATTTGAGAGGCATTGTAAACGGTATAGATTATGATGTCTTTAATCCTATGAAGGATACATATCTGGATAAGCATTTTTCTGTAAGGGAATTGAGTGGAAAGGTCGTTAATAAGCGTCAGCTGCAGGAGAAGTATGGTCTGGCTGTGGATAAGGATGTCATGCTGATTGGAATAGTTTCGCGTCTGACAAAGCAGAAGGGCTTTGATCTGGTGGCATATGTGATGGAGGAGATGCTTTCCACCATGAATGTACAGTTTATAGTGCAGGGCACAGGAGAGCAGCAGTACGAGGAGATGTTTAATTATTTCCATGGCAGGTATCCGCAGAAGCTTGGAGTATATATCGGTTACTCAGAGGAAAATGCACATGAGATATATGCAGGCTGTGACGCATTTCTCATGCCGTCTCTTTTTGAGCCGTGCGGCTTGAGCCAGCTCATGTCTATGCGATATGGTACGCTGCCTATAGTCAGGGAGACCGGTGGTCTTAAGGACACTGTAGTGCCGTACAATGAGTACGAGAATACGGGCGATGGCTTTTCCTTTGCCAATTATAATGCGCATGATATGCTGCATGTCATCAAATATGCTCTTGATGTGTTTGAAAACCATAAGGACAGATGGCAGGAGATGATGCAGCGCGCCATGAGGCATGACTTCTCATGGAAGGCATCTGCGAAAGAGTATGAGAAGCTTTACGACATGCTGCTTGGCAACTAGTACATCGTTCTGCAAATAACAGGCCAATAATTTTCATGAATTTCCAAATATGTTCTTAGAAAGTAAAATACCGGATACATATCTATGATATGATATCCGGTATTTTGTGTTATCGGGTTATATGATTATCAGTAGACAGTGTCTGTTTTACTATCGTATATGTAGTACCTCTCGCCGAGTACTTCCTCGTCGCGTACCTCTGTAGAGTTTACCTCACAGATGAATTCGCTTAGGTTGCAGACATCTATATCGCTATCCAGCGGCATTACCAGAAATTCATGGATACTGCTTGGTATGAGCAGCATATTGCCGCCGAGCTTTTTTGCCAGCGAGCTTAGCACACCCGGGTAGAGTATGGCGGATGCGCCGTTTGTCTGCCTGCTGTTTGTAAGGATATACATAGGCAGGCTGTCAAAATCACAGACTGCGCGCATCTGATTGGCATAGCCCGGACATTTTTTGGCAAGAAACTCTGCCATGTTGATTATTGAGCATGGAAGTATCCTTGGTGTATTTTGCATTGAGGCGCGGATTAGTGTTTCTGTATCTATGCCCCAGCGTGACAGAAGCGCATCTGTGACTGTAATGGTGCCAAATTCAGGCAGTTGCGCTCCTACATATACTTCAAATATGATGGCAAAATCCAGATATTTGATATAGGGCACGTCCTTTAGCTGCTTTTGGTTTTTGTCGTAGCTTATGAGCTGGAAAATTATTTTCTCCTTTACCCTGGAAAAATCATCACAGAAGCTTATGTCAAAATCTTCAGTTGGCTTGAAATCATTGTAGGTGGATAAAATTGCATCGAGAATAGAATCAATGGATACACCATCAAGATACCAATGGTAGTAAGGATTGAGATAAATAGTCGGTGCTATATTGAATTTGGGATTGATAATCACCAATCCGTCGTAGATCATCCCGTTGTTCTTTTTGACAGGATGGATGGTAAGCTTGAAATTATTGTCAAGTCTTGCGGTTATTTCTGTTTCTATAGTATGTAAAAACTCCGTGTATTTCATGAATCTCCTTGCGGAGCATAAAAATATCGGATCTCGTGGAAAAGTAAAACCCACGAAGCAGGGCGCTTCGTGGGTTTTACTCTATCATTGTTTGTTGAAGTTTGCAATATGTATTTTTGTACAATTTTTAGACTTCATTTTTGTGACATCATACAAAATATAGCTGCGCAATTCATTTTTAATCCGATTTAAGCCTCTGCCACAGTGTGTTGTAAAGAGTTGCGTCATCATCATTTAAAGCTCTGTATACTTCACAGTTTTTGAGCATATCGGAAGGCGGATTAATCGCCTCATTTTCCTTCGTTTCTGCATCCTGGTTGTCGATGACAGACTGGATAGGTGATGCATAGTATACATATTCAAAGTTGAGTTGTGCCGGCTCATCACTGCAGATATAATTCAAAAATTCCTGTGCGCCCTCTTTATTCTTGCATGTCTTTGGAATAAACCATGAGTCAATCCAGAGGTTTGAGCCCTCCTTTGGCACGATATAGTCCAGGTTGTCATTTTCAGCCATGGCGGCAGCTGCCTCACCGGAGTAGCACACTGCGATTGCTGCATTTTCAGCAACCATCTCATCACAGGTTTCATCCACGTAGTAGGCGAGCACATCACTGCTTTGTTTGTTTAGTATATCAAATGCTTCATCGAGCTTTGTTGTGTCTGTCTCGTTTATCGAGTAGCCAAGTGTGCGAAGGGCGGGAGTAAAGGCATCACGGACAGAATTAATCATAATCATGTTGTCCTTGTATTTGCCGTTCCACAGGCAGTCCCAGGTATTTAGGTCTGATGCATCAGCCAGCTTTTTATTGTATAGTATGCCGAGTGTGCCGTAGAAATAAGGCACAGTATACTCATGTGTCGGGTCAAAGGATGCGGACATGTCGATTATATCCTGATTTACATTTTGATAGTTTGGCATTGAGCTGTAGTCTATCTTGCTGACCTCACCTTCACTTATGAGCTTCTCGATGATGTAGTCAGAGGTGCAGATGACATCGTAATCGATGGCACCGGACTTGTACTTTGTGTACATCTCCTCAGGTTCCTCGTATTCCTCGTATTTAATGGTGATTCCGGTTTCCTGCTCGAAGCTGTCGATTACTGATTCATCGATGTATTTACCGTAGTTTAGCACTGTTATGGCATTGTCATTGTTCGTGCCTCCGGCGCTTATGGTAAATACCGAAAAGCAGCCGATTACGAGTACTGCAACAATTGCGATGCTCACACTACGCTTTACGATGCGCAGCTTTTTAGCCCTTGCAGGCTTCTTTGATGCGCTGACAGGTATCCGGTTTGAGTTGATGTTTACCACAACCAAAAGCAGCAGCACTGTGAAGAAAAGTATGGTTGACAGAGCATACAGCTCCGGCTTTACACCCTTTTTCAGCTCTGTGTAGAGCATGGTTGAGAGTGTGTTTACTCCGGCACCCTTCGTAAAGTAGGTGATGGAGAAGTCATCGAGTGACATTGTGACCGCCATCATAAAGCCGGAGAACACTCCGGGGCTTATTTCAGGCCAGGTGACCTTGAAAAATGCATATAGAGGTGATGCGCCCAGGTCAAGTGCGGCCTCATAGGTGTATTTGTTGGTCTGCTTGAGCTTTGGAAGCACATTGAGTATCACATAAGGGATATTGAACGTGATGTGTGCGATAAGCACTGTCACAAAGCCCAGATTCATGAATTTTACAAACAAAAGCATCATTGAGATACCGGTCACGATATCTGCATTGAGCATCGGGATGTTTGTAGCGCCCAGATAGATTGTCTGGTTACGTTTCTTCATGGCGCTTATACCCATGGCTGCGAGAGTTCCTATTATTGTAGAAATCACAGCTGCAAGCAGCGTAATCTGCAGTGTTGTAGAAAATGCCGACATAATCCGCTCACTCTGAAAGCACTTTATGTACCAGTCGAGCGTGAAGCCTCCCCATTTAACCTTGGATTTGGAGTTGTTGAAGGAGAGTACTATTAATACAAGGATAGGTAGATACAGAAACAAAAAAATAAGTCCCATATATACCCTTGATGCTATTTTTTTTACCATAATGCGCTCTGGTCTCCTTCCTTATCAAACAGATTGACGAGTGCCATGCTGATTAACACGAATACCATGAGCACGAGTGAGAGACCGCTTCCTGCGCCCCACTGCGAACCATGGACGAAATCCTGTTCTATGATATTTCCGATGAGCAGGACCTTGCCGCCACCGAGTATCTGTGAGATGGCAAAGGATGTGAGTGATGGCACGAAAACCATTACGATTCCGCTTATGACACCGGAAATTGTAAGTGGCAGTATAATCTTGAAAAGTATTGTGACTTTGTTTGCACCGAGGTCAAGAGCCGCCTCAATCCAGTCGTTTTTGATTCTGGTCATGGAGTTGTATATAGGCAGCAGCATGAATGGCAGAAAGTCATAGACCATGCCAAGCACGACTGCTCCGGAGGTATTCATGATGTTGAAGCCCGGCAGTCCGAGAGTGGTGAGTATCGAGTTGATGACACCGTTTTTGGACAAAAGCTGCTTCCATGCGAGTATTCGAAGCATAAAGTTCATCCACATAGGAAGCATGAAAACAAATACCACAAAGCTTTGGTTTTTAATCTTTAAGCCGTTTAAAATCATCGCAAGCGGATAGGACAGCACCAGGCATATTATGGTGCATATGATTCCAAGCCGTAGGGATAAAAGCAGTGCCTTGATATTGGTGTGCTGCGCTATTGCAGCCACATATTCAAATGTGAAGCCTCCGTCAGAGCCTTTAAATGCATAGTACACAATCATGAAAAGCGGAAGTATGATAAATCCGATAATCCATATGAGGTACGGCCCTGCGAGCAGCTGTTTCTTTATTTTAGACATCTATCTCCACCGCCTTTTCATCTGAGGACTCAGGCTTGTGCATTACCTGGATATTAAATGGAATCACCCTGATACCCACATGACTGCCGACCTCTACATATTTGGTGGTGTGTACCATCCAGTCGTAGCCGTTTGCCTTTACCTCAAGCTCATAGTGCACTCCCTTGAAGATATTTGACACGACATCGCCCTGCATGTAGCCGTCCTCCGCAGGCACCAGCTCCACATCCTCCGGGCGGATGACTATATCGACAGGCGTGTTCTCACCAAAGCCCTCGTCCACACAAGGCATCTTTACACCGAGTATCTCGACAAGCTTATCCTTTATCATAACACCGTCGATTATATTACTGTGCCCGATAAAATCAGCGACAAAGGCATTTTCAGGCTCATTGTAAATGTCCTCTGGTGTGCCAATCTGCTGGATATAGCCCTGATTCATGACTACGATGGTGTCAGACATGGTAAGCGCCTCCTCCTGGTCGTGTGTGACGTAGACGAAGGTGATACCGAGCTCATTTTTGAAGCGGATAAGCTCATACTGCATGCTCTGGCGCAGCTTTAAGTCGAGAGCGCCAAGCGGCTCGTCTAACAGCAGTACCTTAGGCTCGTTTACAATAGCTCTTGCAATAGCGATACGCTGCTGCTGGCCTCCGCTAAGAGAATCCACAGAGCGGTTTTCAAAGCCGTCGAGATTGACGAGCTTTAATGCATACTTTATTTTGTCATCAATGTAAGCCTTGCTTTTTTTCTTTATTTTAAGACCAAACGCGATGTTTTCAGCTATTGTCATATGAGGGAAAAGAGAGTATTTCTGGAAAACAGTGTTCAGATTTCTCTCGTTTGCAGGCACATTTGTGATGTCCTTTGAATCAAACATGATTTTTCCCTTGTCCGGTGTCTCAAAGCCACCGAGCATGCGAAGTGTGGTGGTCTTTCCGCAGCCTGATGGTCCAAGCAGCGTCAGAAACTCGTTCTCCCTGATGTATAGATTTAAATCGTCGAGTACAACATTGCCGTTGTATGACTTTGTGATATCGATAAAATCAATTAATTTCTTTCCCATGGTGTAAACCTTTCTCATGTAATTATAGTATTGGTAGGAACTGTATGTTTATAATTTGCTGCTGTACACACTAAAAATGTGGCCGGCAGTAATTACAGTCCTATAAAAGAGCTTATGCAGTGGAAGCGTCAGAAGCTTGGAGGATTGCTGACCCATATGAGCATGGCATCCTTTGAAGACTTATTTTCAATAAAATGCTTCTTACCGGCTTTAAAATAAAAGGACTCACCGGCCTTTACGGTGTGCACTTTGCCACCATAGCAAAGCTTCACTGTGCCCTTTATCACATATCCAAACTCCTCACACTCCTGAGGCAGATATATTTCAGAACTGCCACCCGGATGAAGAGTGAGCCTGACAGGCTCCATGGAGCGGGTCTGTGCGTTTGGAATGATCCATTCCACCTTGCTGTTTTTTTCCTCGTCAATTTTCTCGAAATAGTCGTTTGCCTTGTATACAATCTGCTCAGGTTCCGAATCCGTAAAAAACTCCGCCGGTGTCATACCCAGGCACTGGATGATATCAAGCAGGGTGCCGACTGACGGTGAATTCTGATTTCGCTCGAGCTGGGAGATAAATCCCTTCGTCAGCTCAGCCCTGTCAGCAAGCTCCTGCTGGGTAAGTCCGTACTGGATACGAAGCTCCTTCATACGATGTCCGATATCCATGATTACTTCCTTTTCTAATACATTTTACGTTATATTTACTGTAGGTTTAATAATAGATTTTTTGTTTACTAAAAATAAACCAACGAGATAATTTTAATATATTTTTTATAAATGTCAAGGGGATTTTTGTAATAAAAAAACACCTCATTCGGTTTTGAATGAGGTGTTTTTTATGTATGAAGCCGATAACCGGGATCGAACCGGTGGCCTACGCATTACGAGTGCGTCGCTCTACCTACTGAGCCATATCGGCAAGCTATATTATAGTATCAGATATAAGAGTGTATGTCAAATCAAAATTTCGAGGTGAAGTTTTTAGAGAGATAATTATAGAAAGGTATTGACATTAAAATGTATATAGTGTATATATAACACATAAACAGTTAATGAATACAGTACGGAGGTAGCATATGAAGCTGATGCAAAATTCAGGAGTGCCCATCTATCAGCAGATAGCGGACAGCTTCAAGACAGATATTTTGGCCGGCAGGTATGAGCAGGGGGAGTTCCTTCCGTCGATAAGGGGGCTGGCGAAGGACCTGAAAATCAGCGTGATAACCACGATGAAGGCTTATGAGCAGCTTGCAGATGAGGGACTTATCACAGCGGCGCAGGGCAAGGGCTTTTATGTCAATGCACAGGACAGTGAGATGCTGATAGAGCAGCATCTTCGAAAGGTAGAGGCATCTTTGACGGAGGCCATAGCTGCGGCACGTATTGCGGGGTTGTCGGACGATGAATTAAAGAATATGCTTGATGCCTTGCTTATGGTACAGGATTGACAATCTGACAGGCAGGGAACAAAACAGACAGAGAACAAAGCGGACAGAGAACATAGCAGACAGAGAACAGGGAAAAAGGAAGACGTGAAGAGAGTTTAAGGTTTAATGGAGGATTGGATGATGAATTATGACTGCGCTGTAAAAGGGGAGAATATTTCCAAAAAGTTTAAGACATTTACACTGGATATACCGGATTTGAGGGTGCCGAAGGGATTTGCGACAGCACTCATCGGAGAAAATGGAGCGGGAAAGACGACACTTCTCAATATGCTTTCAGGAATAAGGCTTGATTACAAAGGTGAGCTGACTTTCTTTGACAAGTATTCATCGGAGGAGAAGGAGAGAAGGGCGGATGTAAAGAACAGGATAGGCTATACGGGAACAGGCAGATATTACCTTCCACAGTGGACTGTATCTGATGTGGAGGAGATAAGCAGTCTGCTCTTTGACAATTTTGACAGGGACGAGTTCGAAAGATATTGCCGAGAACTTGCGATATTTCCTGATTCCCCGGACGGTGTTGCTCTGAAGAAAAAGTGTTCAGCACTCTCTGATGGAACCAGAACTAAGCTGATGCTTGCAGGAGTCATGGCGAGGGATACAGACCTGCTGCTGCTCGATGAGCCGGCATCGCCTCTTGATCCGCTTATGCGAGACAAGCTGTGCCAGATGATCGGCGATTATATAAGCGACGGAGCGGGGGAGAAGAGTGTATTGTTCTCAACACACAATATATCCGATATGGAGAGCATCACTGATTATGCGATCATCATGGAACATGGAAATGTGGTCGAGTGCGGATTTGTGGAGGACCTGAAGGAGAAATACATACTGATAAAGGGAGATGCCCAGGATGCAGAGGCGGCATCAAAGATTCTTTATACCATGACTAAGAATCCATATGGTTTTGAGGGAATCTGTCTTGCAGAGAATCTGGACAAGCTAGCCGGCATGAATGTGAGCAAGGAGATACCATCGCTGTTTCAGATAAGTGTAGCGGTCATGAAGAATAATACAAAAATGGTATTAAAGTAAAACAGCTTAGAGTGTTTCACGTATTTATAGGAGCGTAATTATGAGGATGATAAAGGATTACAGAGCCATTACGAATGGAAAATACCGGCTAGTGTGTAATGTGTTGATACCGATCATACTGGGGGTGATACTGGCATTGATCGATATAGGAGTGAGAAAATATTATGTAACAGCGGTCATGCTCGGTGTGGGAGCGGCGCT
>OLXN01000548.1_pt1 | contig 30210 bp, 24 predicted proteins | sample 1674021 | NCBI WGS metagenome assembly OLXN01 (sample SAMEA103958137, study PRJEB25191) | human gut metagenome | biome: human-associated habitat [ENVO:00009003]; feature: intestine environment [ENVO:2100002]; material: feces | place: Germany | collected 2013/2015
GTCCACACCCATCCACTCGGCACCTCAAACGGCACGTTCTCATAATGGGGCGTATCGGAAGTCTTTGCAGACTTCTTACTCCTTTTGATTTTTCCCTCTTTTATCAGGTGTTCTTTTTCAGCCTTGATTCGTTCAAGGAGAACAGATGCCGGCTCATCGTTCGGGTCTTGCGGTACAAGTTTTCCATGTATCGCAAGGTCGAGTATCTTTTGACGTAATTTCTTTGTATCCATATAGGCTATTCTTTGTTTAAGAACAGATTGCAAAACTCATTCAGTTGCTGTTGCATACGTTCCTGTGGAATAAGGATACGTTTGTATTCTGCTATCATTGTGGGGCTCATGCTTCGGCTCATTGCATATTCCACAACAACCCGATCTGCTTCCGGGCAGAGGATAATGCCGATAGAAGGGTTTTCGTTAGAGCGTTTCACATCTCTGTCGAGTGCTTCCAGATAAAATTCCAACTGACCGAGGTCTCGTGGATGGAATTTGGTCTTTTTCAATTCCACTGCCACCAATGCCTGCAATCCACGATGGAAGAACAGCAAGTCAGCCTTAAAAGTGGACGCGCCAATATTGAGGCGGTATTCCTGATCCATAAAGATGAAATCTTTACCAAGTTCAAGAATAAATTGCTTCATGTGTTCTACCAAGCCTTTTCTTAGTTTGGATTCACTATGTTTTTGGGGCAAGTTCAGGAAATCGACAAACAATGTGTCTTTGAACATTATAGAGGCATTGGGGTAAGCATTGAGTAATCCTTTTGACATATTGTCATTGCTGCTCAACAGAGCTGTATATGTTTGATTGGAAATGCAACGCTGCATTTCCTTAAAAGACAGATGCTCTTTATTGGCATAGAGAATATAGAACATTCGTTCTTCTGTGCTTTTGCATCGGCAAAGAATCTCAATATGATTAGACAATGTTGTCAGTTCCAATATCTGGGGCATTTGTCCAGATGTCGGCTGGACTAATTGTGCAGATGCCGTCTGCACAATTACAGCCGTTTCTTGTGTTGGCTGGTTCGCTTGAATTCGTGCAGTTCCTGGCTGCACAAATTCAGAGTTTAAATACTTTTCTACAGTGGCATTGAATGTTTCCGATGAATATTCATCATAGAACATCACCATATTATAAATGCTTCTCCGGCTATAACCCTTAATATCTGGACGCCTGGAACGAATATATTCGGATAGTTGAGCTACAACCTTGCTTCCCCATTCCTCGCTTTTCAATTTGGCTGATACATATCCACCAACATGCCACGCTGTGTACAACAGTTCGTTATTTACAGCTCTTGAAGCACGGCCTTTATGTTGGAGAATGATGTCTATAACTTCTCCAAACTGTTGTTCCATTGATACGATTATCTTATTGTTTTCCATGCATTCAATCTTCATTTATGTTAGCGAGCAATTTTTCAAGTTCAGCTACAGCAGTACTTATCGTTTGGCTTTTATCTTTTATGTCTGCCATCAGTTCAGCCAATGAACGGTCGTCCACCTCACCACCTTGTTTCATCCATGTGATGTCGAGACTTGTCTTGTCTCTGGCAATAATCTCATCTACCGAGTATTTTCGCCAACGTCCTTGCGGATTATTTTCTGCATCGTAGGTTTCTATCCGATTGTTATAGCAGGAAACAAAATCGTCCAAGTGATGGCGTTCCAGTTTATTTGTGGCAAGTGTGTGCTTCACATCGGTACGATAATCATAAAACCATATTTCTTTGGTAGGCTGTCCTTTACTGAAAAACAGCACATTGGCTTTCACACCTTGGGCATAGAAGATGCCTGTGGGCAAACGCAAGATAGTATGCAGATTGAAATCCTGCAACAGGCGTTTACGGATGGTTTCGCCAGCTCCGGCCTCAAAGAGAACATTGTCAGGAAGCACCACGGCAGCACGTCCTCCGGTTTTGAGCATAAGCATCATGTGCTGAAGGAAATTCAACTGGTTGTTCTTGGTCTCCACATAGAAATCTGGTCGGTTTATGTCAACAGAACCGGCTGGGCGAGTTCCAAAAGGAGGATTGGCGAGTATCACATCAACGAGGGTTGACGGCTCTTTTTCCAAAGAGTCTTCACAAACAATCGGACTACGGTCTGTACCGACACCATGCAAATAGAGATTCATTGATGCGAGTGTTACTACCAAAGGCGTATTATCCACACCATGTAAAGCTTTGTCACGCAAGAAATCACGCTTTTCTTTACTTGCCGACTGACCTTTCATGTAGTCGTAGGCAGTAAGCAAGAATCCACCAGTACCGCAAGCAGGATCGCAAACGGTTTCACCAATTTGCGGATTGATGCAATCTACCATTGCCTGAATAAGTGGACGAGGTGTAAAATACTGTCCGGCACCGCTCTTCTTGTCTTGCCCGTTCTTTTCAAGAATACTCTCGTAGATAGCACCTTTCACATCCCCGTCCATAATGAGCCATTGCTCTTCATCAATCATGGTGATAACCTTTTTCAGATAAACAGGTTTGTCTATCTTGTTTTGTGCTTTGGTGTAAATAGTGCCTATCAAATTGTTCTGCTCACTAAGCAATTTCAATGTCTCTTCATATTGCTTGACCAGATCCAATCCATCAAGGGTAATCAAATCGTTCCATTGATACCCAGTCGGGATTGCCGATTCCTCTCCAAACATTTCTACATTCTCGGCATCCATCTTCAAAAACAGAAGATAGGTCAGTTGGGTAATATAATCAGTAAACCCAATACCCTGTCCGGCAAGAGTTGTTGCCAGATTCCAAACCTTTTTGGTGAGTGATTGCTCTGTTGTGTTATTTGTTGCCATAGTTAATCAATTTTTTCATGTTCTATTATAAGCATATCACTCAATGTTACCTTATAATATCCTTTGTCTGTAATATAATAAAATGGATACTCGGAATTACCCTCTTTTAAGACATCAATAAAACCATTCCACAAAGAAACTTTTGGAGCTGGAGCACTCGGATCAAGGCAGAAAATTTTGGTTATAATGTCATCATCATTCGTTTCTATCCCAATTGCTAGTAAGGCATGTGCGCCGTCATCGAATTCTGTCGATATTATCACAGGAATGTTATTATTGATAAAATCCCCTACTGTTTCTATTCTATCATCATTCGTTTTTGGTCTTTTATGTATTGCGTGAACACCAAAAGATTGTTCATTGATTTCACGTGCTAATGCTGTATAGTTATAGCCATTTTGAACAAGTCCCTGCTCATAGAAAAAATGATATAAGAACTTACCTTTAGCAGTACGTCTATCCAGAGAACGATATATTTCAATATCATCTTTCCCTATCATTCCTTGGCAAAGCATAGCCATTACAAGGGAATAGATAGAACATGCGCCATCTAAGTCACCTTGCTGCTTATGCACATTGACCCATTGGTTATTTGAATCTTTTGTTTGTAACCCTTTCTGGTTCAAACGTATATTATCTATTATTTGTATAGTTGCCATAATTTATGCTGCTTTTCTTAATACTACAAATGTGTAAAGTGAATGAAGTGACTCGTCAGCTCTCTGCATATTGCCAAACGCCCTAATCATCTGAGCGGCATGGGTCGCATCATCTTCACGAATATCTTTGACAGTACATGCACCGTTAGAAGCAATGTAATCTACAATACGACTGATTACTTCACGCTGTTTGTCGGTTATTTCACGCTGATTTTGTCCTAACCATAGATTGAAATATTGCTTGGATGTAGTAACTACACTGTCCAACCGCTCAATTTGGCGAAAAGCAAAGCGTACAAGTTGTATGATGTTTGTCAAGGCATCACTTTCTTCTTTTGTTGTAGAACGCTTTACCTTGCTTGGAGAAAGAATGGCATACGAATTCCAAATTTGTTTTGGAGCAAAATGGTTGTTTGCCATTTTGAGTTTATGCTCCAACTCTTTCAACATTGAATAAGTTATCGGCTCGCCTTCATTGTTATAGATAATGCGAAGAGCCTCTATTTCATCTGCATTCTCTCTGCAAAATTCCTCAAATGCCTCCGTTGTACATTTGGCCTCCTCAATGGAGAAACCTTTTGAGATAAGCGTATCTTCTCCGGGCATCAGCGTATTGACAAAGCCTGCCGCAAGAATAAGCAAATATCTTCGTGCATCAGCATGATTGGCAAGGGGAGACACTAAGCCTTTGCGTTCTAAATTTGGCTTTTCTGTGCTGACAAACGGTGGCAGAGTGCCTTTTTCAAGCGCATCGTATATTCTGGCAGAAAGTTCCTTCATATCATCATGAGACAAACGGGCAAACTCTTTCCGTTGCGAATCATCCGCTTTATTATAGATTCTGGCAAGCGTAGCGGCAAGTCGTTTGAGATATTCATCCGGAATATAGCCGTGACTGATACGCTCTAACAATTCTTTCAGAGTGATTATTTTTGTGGTCGATTCATCGCTTGCTGTCGGAATTGTCTTTTCATGTTCCGTTACGCCTACCGCATCAACCAAATAAAAACAATCCTTACTGAATGCATTCGGAGTGACATTGCGCAATTGTTCATCGCCTATTGTACGCACTCCGCGCCCCTTCATCTGAATATACAACGGCAATGATTCCACATCACGCATGAACATTACCACTTCCAACGGCTTTACATCCGTTCCCGTAGCAACCAATGTACAAGTCACAGCTATACGGAAATCCTTGTCATTGCGAAATTGGCGTATCAGTTCGTTGCTGTCACCTGTCGAATAAGTGATTTTCTGAACGAACCGGTCATCAGTCCGTCCAAACACTTCTTTAGCTATTTGTACGATATTGGTGGCATGTGCTTCATTGAGAGCAAAAATCAAGGTTTTAGGAAGATAATCCATGTTCGGCTCACGCTGTGGGTCATTAAAGAGTTCTGTATAAACCACATCCCTATAAGTCGAAAGAATCAACTTTATCTGTGCCGGATTGATGATACTTCGATTAAGTTCCTTATTTGTATAAGTTTTGGTTTCCTTACTGCTTACAGTCTTGACATCACCCGTATATCTTGTTTCTTCTTTAAATTTCTCGCCCTCTAATATAGCACCACCTGTTTCCGTGACCTGTGTTTTTATTCTATACACCCGACAATCCACATTCACACCGTCAACGATACTCTTCTCCAATGTATAGTTGACAATGCGGTTGTTATTGAAAAATGCCATTGTTTCCGGAATTGGTGTCGCGGTCAAACCGACCAATCTTGCCGTGTCGAAATACTCTAACACCTTGCGCCAGTTCCCATAAATGGAGCGATGACACTCGTCTATGATGATCATATCAAAATAGTCATGCGGTAGATTTGGATTCGGCGGCAATGTTACTTCTTCTGTAGGTTCATTTTCGTCATCGTCTTCATTATCCTCAATTGTATCTCCTTTCAGGAATGAGAACAGTCGTTGGATTGTAGAAATAATCACGTTGCTATCAGATGGAATGGAAGATGAACGAAGACGATTGACCGTAAAGATAGTATTGAAAGCCTCTCCGTTTTCAGTCAGGCGGAAAGTCCCAAATTCTCCCTCCGCCTGTTTCCCAAGATTGTTTCTGTCAACAAGGAATAAGACCCTACGCATAGGAGTATATGACAGCATTCGGTAGGCTGCAAGACAAGCAGTATAAGTCTTTCCTGCACCGGTGGCAAGTACCATTAATGCTCGTTGTTGTCCCGAACGGAAACTCTTTTCCAACTCTGTTATAGCTTCGTATTGGCAATCACGCAAGCCTTTCTTACGCAAAGTAGGAAGCCCGGCAAAATAATCATTTATCCCTAACTTTTTAACTAATTCGTGAGGTGTCGGGATAGTCATTATTTGTTTAAAATAATGGTCTTGTTCTCGGAAATCACAAAAGTATAATTCCTTTCCGTTGGATGTGAATATAAATGGCAACGGCTTTTGATATGTCTGATATATATTAGGTACGCTTCTAGCATATAAGGCTGCCTGTTCGCATACTATAGAAGAAACAGCATCTGTTTCTTCACGTTTGGCTTCAAGTACACCAACAGCCTTTCCGTTTATGAAAAGAAAATAATCTGCTTCGAGATTATCTTTTAGTAGCCCTTCCCTTATAGCGACAGCTGTACTAGTCGGTTCATACTCATCCCTATTGATAACTTCCCAACCCGCATCAGCAAACCACTGATCAATTTTTATTCTCGCTTTTTCTTCAGGAGTCATGTTCTTGATATTGTATATTATCGGAAGTGTAGTAGCATATCAACAATAGATTCTAAATGAATCTAAATCAACTCACTATTGCAACCGATCTTTTTTATCCGTTATTAAATCTTTTAAATCGACTTGTAATATCTCAGCTATCTGTTGCAAGGTTTCCAGATTAGGCTGAATCCGATTGCAAGCATAAGCATTGACCATACTAAACTCTTATCAAGTTGCTTAGCCAACCATGTCTGAGAGATGCCTTTTTCGGCTAAAACATCCTTTATTCTATTCAGTTTCATTATTAAATGCAGTTCTATTGTGTAAATATAGCTAATTATATTCGATGATTCGGATTGTTTTTGAATTTATGGCAAAAACATAAGTATATGGAACATAAATGTTATATACTTATTCTCTCTTTGTCAATTCCGATGCTCGTGAATTGCAAAGAAGATGCGCCATCATTCGAAAGCTTCAGCATTGAGCCTTCCATACTTTATGTCAATGACGAAGGAACTCAGCAACTTGATGTGGTAGTGCTTCCTGAAACAGCAAAAAAAGGAAAGTTCTTTTCCTCACTCGTTTGGAAATCTTGAGTACATCAACCTTAATGGTTGCCGGCAAAGGAATGCCTGAAGAAACATGACATTCCGTTTCAGAAAAGAGGTGCACGACAGATGCTCACATCATTGAATAAATTCCTAAGCGAGAGTCTCTAGCTCATTTACAATCACTTCCGCTGCGGAGAGAGCCCAATCAGGGAATTTCTCGTCGCGGTGGAAGTGGCCTTTTTCCGCGAAATCCAGAAGCACTGAAAGGTCGAATTTGTCAGACTCTATCGCGGCACTTTCACGTGTGGCATCATAGGCATTGCACTTCTGCTCGATATGCGAAGGCACCATCATCAGCGGCTTGCCCAGATACATTGCCTCGCAGATGGACTCGAAACCGGCGGTAGACGCGTATGCACGGCAACCTGCCATCTGGCGCAGGAACTCCTTGTCATCCAGATAATAGAAGCTGAGCGTGTCATCCACGACCTTGACCGGTGCCTCGGCAGCATTGTCCCAGAAAAAGCGCAGAGGCACGGACGGGTGGGCCTCATGCCATGAATTCACTTCCTCCGCGAAACCGGCATTGAGCATGTACCCGAGAATATAGTCGCCGTCCTTGAAATCGGGGCTGTTCCGGTACGCGAGCACCTCAGGACGCAGCAACGGCGGCACCACCCTGATCTTCCCGTCATGCGGCATCTGCCTGAAAGACAGCGCCAAAACCTTCTCGGCCCCGGTCGCTATCGCGCGCGAAAACAGGTTCAATGCGATGTGACCTTCGTAGCCGAATTCCGGAATATGCATGTCCTTGTGCAAGAAAAGGAATTGGTGTCCGATGCAGACCATCGGAACTTTCCTTCCGGTAAGGCCGTGCGCGATAGTTCCCAGAATCTCGTAAAAATTCACCACAACGTCTGCGCCACTATCCTTTATATGGTTACGGATCAATGATATAGACGGTATAAATTTCGGTGACATCGCCAGGTTGAAGAGCACAGTTTTCAGCGCATCCGGCCGCTTGTCCTGCGCCGCAGACACGAAATTCACTGACTCAAAATAAGTTATAGGGGCATTGACGCCTTCCGTGAAAAAAGCCGGCAAGGTACGGGATTCACTTTTGCCTACTAGCATTTCGACGACTTCATGTCCGCGTGAATGAAGCAATTTTTCCATCGTCATCGCCTGGGTGAGATGCCCTCTCCCCTCGCCTTGTATTATGAACAAATACTTCATATCTATAACAGTATTAGAGGTTTACCTATTGCTGAACGGAGCCGTAACGCGCAATACGCCATTCCCCGTCGTAATTTTCCACAAGAGCGGTCAGGGATTCCACCCAATCGCCGCAATTCAGATAATGAATGCCGCCCTTCAGGATCTTGTCCTCCGGATGATGGATATGGCCGCAGATAATGCCGTCGCATCCTTTCGCCTTTGCAAATGAAGCGAGGTCGGATTCAAATCCGGAAATCGCTGATACAGCCTGCTTTACCTTATGCTTCAGGACTGCAGAGAGCGAGTAGTATTCCTTGCCGCGTTTCATGCGGGCCTTGTTCCAGACATTGTTGAATTTCAACAGGAGATTATATGCGACATCGCCAAGTTTCGCAAGAAACCTCAGACGTGACGTTATACTGTCGAAAGCATGGCCGTGGATGACCACGTACGAATGCTTGTCCTCCTTTATGACAAATTCATGTACCAGACTGATATTGGCCATTTTGGACGGCACCAAAGGATCCAGGAAATCATCATGGTTACCTGTGACATAAATCACTTCCGTGCCATGTTTTTCCATCATCTTCATGATTACATGGAAAAACGCAGAATGCACCACAGTCCACTTGTCACTGGAATTCTTCAGCTGCCATCCGTCTATGATATCTCCATTCAGAATCAACCTGTCGCAATTGACAGAACTGAGGAACTCGGTAACTTCACGCACCTTGGAAAAAGGTGCACCGATATGCACATCCGAAATGATGACAGTCTTGTAATGTGGACGCTCAAGTGCCATATAAATAATAATTTAATCCCGTTTAGGCTCTGTAAATTCCTTGATCCGCTGGTCATCCGAGATCGGACAGACAAGAATATTGCCGCCGCTTTCCGCGACAATGTAGTCCTTCAATCCGTTCACGACGACCATTCCAGGCCCTGAAGCATGAACAATGCAATTTTCGCACCCGATCAGGCGGACATCCGGCCCGACTGCCGTATTTCCATGTTCATCATGGACACTTTTTTCCCCAATCGAGCTCCAGCTGCCAAGATCCGACCACTCCAGATCGGACGCAATCACATAAATGGAGTCGGATTTTTCCATGACGGCATAGTCAATGGAAATTTTCTCACAGGTCGGGAAAAGCTTCGCCAGAACATATTTCTCTTCAGGAGTGTACAATGCCGGTGCGAGCCTGTCCATAACGCCGGCAATCTGCGGCGCAAACTTCCTCAACTGTTCCACAATCGTCGGAACCGTCCACACGAAAATTCCGGCATTCCAGAAATAATTACCTGCGTCAATGTATTTCTGCGCGGTAACGGCATCCGGCTTTTCCTTGAAGGCGTCCACCTTGACCACCGCATCCGTTTCCGGTACGGAAGAGCAGATATAGCCATAGCCTGTCTCCGGCCTCGAAGGATGAATGCCGATAGTGACAATGCTGCCCGATTTCTCAGTGAATTCCAATGCCTTACGTATGCAGTCCCTGAATTTTTCCGTTTTCAGGACAATGGCATCAGATGGTGTCACTACGACATTGGCCTGGGGATCTTTCATCATGATTTTCCAGCAGGCGTAGGCGATGCACGGGGCTGTGCTGCGCGCTACTGGTTCCGCAAGTATCTGGTCTTCAGGGACAAATGGCAGCTGCGCGCGGACATCGGAGACATATCCGGCCGAGGTGACGACCCAGATTCCGGAAGGTCCGCAAAGTGGCATGAAACGCTCTGCCGTGAGCTGTATGAGTGTCTTTCCGAGCCCGAGCATATCTATGAATTGCTTCGGCTTGGAAGGGGTACTTACGGGCCAGAGTCGGCTGCCTATGCCTCCGGCCATGATGACTACGTGTGTGTTCATTGAATTAAGCGTATTTCGCTTTCGACCCTATTCTCCCGAATCAGATTCAGTTCCAAATCATTCAATCACGTTACCCTCACCCTAAATCCTTGAGAAATACGAGTCAAAAACTGTTTCCTTCAAATTTATGAAATAAAAATTAGTTTTCCTCGGGGTGGGGATACGAAAAAGCGCAGACTGACGGGCCTGCGCTTGAAAATCAACATGTCATACAGTGATTATTCTTTTACTTTGCGCTTCCAGTTGAAGACAGGGAGGATGAAAGAAATCGCTGCTGCAGCAATCCAGAACCATGAGACAGGACCGAAATCGTAGCTCATGACCTTGGCACCGTCCACTACGGTCTCGACTGCATTGCCGTCAATGAGAATACCGCTGATGATGTCCTGGACACCGGCAGCCAGGTAACTTGCCATGCCGACCACGCCGAGCGCTGCACCGGTCGCCTCTCTAGGAACGATGTCCACTGCCATCAGGCCTCCGACGAAGCAAATCAGCACGCCGATCGCGATACCGAACAGGATCATTGCAATGATATTGAGCGTCCAGCTGTTTCCGCCGAAGAGGAACAGGGCCAATGCGATGGTTTCCAGGACTCCCGCCACGAATGCCGGGTATTTTCTGTCACCGCGGAAAGCCACGTCAGAAATCCATCCGGAGAAGATTGTTCCGATGACGCCGAGAATGGCATTGATGGAAATGATGAAGGTTGCGTCTCCAAGGTCGAAGCCCTTGACTTTCTGGAGGAAGAGCACGCCCCAGCCGTTGATGGCGTAGCGGCTCATATACATGAATGCGCTGGAAAGCGCGAGAATCCATACGCCAGGATTTCTGAGTACCTGCTTCTGGATAGCCTTGACATCCTTGGTTTCTTCTTTCTTTTCTTCTTTCTTCTCGCCTGTGAGTTCCTCGATCGGAGGAAGTCCGCATCCCTCAGGCGTGTCATGCATCCAGAAAATGATCAATGCCACACCGATGAAACCGGCGATGGCTGCTCCGATGAAGCCCCACTGCCAGCTGAAAGACCTTACGATGATACCGACGAAAAGGAATGAGAACCACTCGCCAAGATTATGGCTTGCGCTGAAGAATCCGTAGAATGTACCTCTGGTCTTCAGCGGGAACCACCGCGACAGCGCCACGACTGCACAAGGCGAACCGATGGACTGTGACCAGCCGCTTACTGCCCACATTATGCAGAAGCAGATGAAAAACAGGATATTGGATGTAGCGCCGATGGCTTCGGATGCTCCGAGGAAACCCATGATAAGGTTCATCAGGGCAGATGAGAAAAGGCCGACAGCCATAAAACGCTTGATGTTGCTGTAGTCTGTAAGGAATCCGTTTACGAACTTGCCTGCCGCGTAAGCGAACAGAAGACATGAACTTACGACACCGATCTGTGTCGCATCCATGAGTCCGCTATCCATGATAGGCTGTTTTACCACATTGAGAGTCGTTCTGCAGACATAATACAAGCTATAGCCGAGTGTTCCGGCAAGGAACGACTGCATAGCGAATTTCTTGTAAGTTTTCTGGACAGCGGCAGCAGGCACCTTTTTCTCTGACGGCCCGCTAATCTTGAAGTAATCGATAATACCCATGTTAATGTTTTAGCAATTTAGTTTTTCTGTTTATGTTTAGTTTTTCTCGGCAAGTGACTGCCTTAAAAAGCTCCGCAAGTTATCAAAAATAATCCACACGGGCAAAGAAAGCCGGGAGATTCCGTTGTTTTTTGTAATATTTTCGTAACTTTGTCTGATGTGACCGACGCGCGAAAACCGCTCTTGTTCACGGACATGAAAACTTTAACACTAAATTTATATGAAAACAAGACTGATGATTTTCATTGCAGCAATCTGCTGCATGGCATCTTGCAAGGAAGCCGCTCCACAGTATGCGAATCGCGCTGAAATGATCGCGGCACAAATCCACAACCCGAATTCCAAGTATGTTGTCGTAGCATGCCACAGAGGTGACTGGAGAAACTATCCGGAAAACTCCATCCCTGCCATCGAATCCATTATCAGAATGGGCGCCGACATCATGGAACTCGACCTCAAACTTACCAAGGACAGCGTTCTCGTACTTTCACACGACTGGACCATCGACCGTTGCACCACTGGCAAAGGCCGCGTAAGCGACTACACTCTCGATGAACTCAAGCAGTTCAGACTCAGACGCGCACACGGCGTAGCTACGGATTCTCTCCACATCTGCACTCTTCGTGAAGCTCTCGAATGCTGCAAGGACCGCATCTGCGTAAACGTGGACCAGGGATATGAGTATTACGATATGGTTCTCGCCATCACCGAGGAACTTGGCGTTACCGACCAGATTCTCATCAAAGGCAAACATTCAGTAGCTTCTGTTGCCGAGAAAATGGCTGCTCACGAGCACAACATGATGTACATGCCTATCATTGACATCCAGAAAGAGCAGGGCCAGAAGCTTTTCCAAGAATACATGGACACCAAGACCGTTCCTCTGGCATACGAGGTTTGCTGGAAGAAACTCACTCCTGAGGTTTCCGACTGCTTCAAGAAAGTCGTCGAGAGCGGTTCCAAGCTTTGGGTCAATACTATCTGGGGCAGTCTCTGCGGCTATCTCGATGATGACAAGGCTCTTGATTGCGGAGATCCTGCCGAGGTCTACGACCAGGTCATCGCTTTAGGCGCTTCAATGATCCAGACCGACCGTCCTGAGCAGTTGCTTAACTATCTGCGCAAAAAGGGCCTTCACGACTAACGTGTAATCCCGCGCGGGTGTACCGACAAATACAAACGAGACGCATGCCGAATTGATCAAGCATGCGTCTCGTTTTTTATTTGTTACCTGATTATCGGCCAGCGACCACCTCGATTTCTACAAGAGCTCCTTTCGGAAGCGCTTTCACTGCGATTGCCGATCTGGCAGGGAATGGCTCGGTGAAGAACTGAGAATAAATCTCGTTCATTGCAGCGAAATCTCCCATATCCGCGAGGAACACGGTGGTTTTCACGACATTGGCAAGAGTCAGCCCCGCCTCTGCGAGAATCGCCTGCACATTGAGAAGCGACTGTCTGGTCTGCTCCTGCACTCCCCCCTCCGGAAATGCTCCCGTAGCAGGATCAATCGGAAGCTGTCCCGATGTGTAAACGAATCCGTTGACTTCGATCGCCTGGCTGTATGGCCCGATAGCCGCCGGCGCATTGGATGTAGATATCTGTTTCATAAAATTCAATATTGTTTTCGTGAATGCAAATATAATCATTATCCGGCAACGGCATACCATCAATTATCCTGTTTCAGGACTTCGACCGGGTTTTCGGCGGCGGAACTCCAGGTCCGCGAAATTATCGAAACGAAGGAGATGAGGAAGGTCAATGCTGCCGCGACGAGGATTATCCACCACGGGAAGGCTATGGCATTGTAAAAATCTGCCAGGTAGTAACGCATTGACCAGATACATACCGGAACCGCGATCACGACGGCGACTGCTGTCATCAGCATGAACGACTTCGAGAGCTTCCAGGCCGCAGAATTGACACCGGAGCCGAAAATCTTCCGGAGGGCGATCTGACGCGCCTGCTGCTCTGTGTAGTAGACGGACATCGCGAACAGGCCGAGCGCAGAAATCAGTATGGCAAGCACCATGAATGTCATCACCAGCTTCATAGTGTTCCGCGTCCCTGTCAATGAATCCGCCAGGAAGTCATCTATATAATATATGTCCGTTTCGCGCGGCACACCGATATACTCCTTCGCCACATCACGCCATGCCTCGCGGACAGCATTCAACGCCTCGGCCCTGTCGCCACGCACCTTCAGCAGATGATTCATGCACACATCGGAACGGTTCTGCACAGCCCGATGACTGTCAGGCATTGGTTTATAAAGAGGATCACGCGCGCGGAAATCCGCTATTATACCGCAGCACTCAAACTGCGGCTCGCCGTCTTTATTGGTCCCGACAGTCCTGTTCCCGGCAGTAATCCCATAACGCCGCTGCGCCTCCTCCGTAAACCAGCATGTCCCTTCAATAGGATCGGAATACTGTTCTATCACATTGAACCCAAGCAGCCTGAATGCCGTACTGTCAAAAGCAGGCAGCTGAAGCCACGACATTTCCTCACCCTCGATATGTACGCCATTGCTTCCACATGATAACGGAAGCTGCACCGCCATAACCGCCGTCTCCACCTGCGGAAGAGCCTGAAGTCTCTGATGCAGAGCCTCCTGGGCAGCCATATTGTTATAGCCGAGCGCCCATGAGGAAACCGACAGCAAATCTGTATTGTACCCTACCGGCAAAGATACCAGATGGCGCATCTGGAGAGTCATTGTCAATGCAACCGCGACAAGAACCATGCTTATGATGTTCTGGCAGACGATAAAGACCTTGCTGAACACCATCTTGCTGCGGAACATGAAATCGCCCTTCACGACAGCTATAGGCTTGAATCTCGACACCATAAATGCAGGAAGAAGCCCGGAGAGAACCGAAACCAGCACGAGCACAATGACGCCGGCCGCAATGGTAGCCGCATCCGGAACAAGAACTATAGCGGTATTGAGAAGATTCTCTATCCAGCCCTTGAACAGCAGGGCGACCAGCACGCCGAACAGCATGCAAACAAATGTGAACAAGAACGATTCCATAAGGTATCTGCGGACAATGCTGCCTGAAGACTCGCCGAGAAGACGTCTAGTCGCCATCTCCTTTGCCCGTTTTCCCGTCTGCGCCACAGTAAGGTTTATGTAGTTGAAGATGGCTGATATCAGCAGTATCAATGCTACCGCCAGAAGCACCTCAACGATCTTCCTGTCCCCATGACGCAACGGGTTGTATACGTCTATCTTGCTGAAATAGAGCCGGTCAAGCCTTGTCAACGTGGAGCCCCACAGGAAATTCCCGCCAGAACCGTCGCGTGTGTAGAAATCCTTCCAATAATCCATATACTTGTCCAGCAGCTTTTCAGCCACAGCGTCAGGCGAGGCACCATCCTGCAGCGTCACGAAAGTATTGACCATACCGAAATTGTCCATTCTCTGGACCATGCCATCCAGCTGCCTGATGCTCAGGAAGATGTCATAATACTGCAGTTCATCATAAGGCCCGAAATCCTGAATCACGCCGGTTACCGTGAACCTGTTTTTTCCTACTTCAATGGTGCGCCCCACAGGGTCAGAGTTGCCGAATGCCTTATGCGCGAACTTTTCGGAAAGGATTACATCATTCAGTCCCGCAAGTATGCAGTTCTTGTCACAGCCTGAGAGCGTGTAGTCAAACAGCTGCAGGAAATTCGTGTCCACACAGACCGCCTCGGCGGCATAATAGTCGTCATTGACAATGACATCGGCATCGCCATACGCCCCGACTCTGGTCCAGGATGTTATCTCGGGCACCGACGGGAAGAACTCCTCTGCAGTCCCGTACGTCATTCCGACGAACTCCCCCATGCCGACAGCATACAGCTGCCGGGAAAGCGGCTGCCTTGCGCCTACGCTGAACTCTGTCCTGGCATAAGAGGCCAGCAATATGACGAATCCCAGTGCCACTGACAGTCCCAATGCCTCGATTACGGCATAGAGTTTATTTTTCGAGAGAAATTTCAGATATGTGCTCATAGCTATTTGATAATCAGTTCATCTTTGTCGCCGAAGCTGTCGTAAGAGGATATGATAATCTTCTCGCCCGGCTCCAGGCCTTCTATAACCTCGTAATACTGAGGGTTCTGCCGGCCTATGCGGACACTGCGTTTCACAGCTTTCGTCCCCTCGGCATTGACAACATACACCCACTTGCCGCCGGTTGCCTGATAGAATGAACCGCGTGGTATTATGATCGCCTCGGCAGGCTGGCCGAGCTGTACATTCATATAATATGTCTGTCCCGCACGGATATTCTCCGGCTGCTGACCTTCGAAGCGGAAATCCGCCTTGAACTTGCCGTCACGGACCTCCGGATAAACCTTGCGGATGGACGCCGAATATTTCTCATTCTGACGCTCAAAAGTCGCCTCGAGACCAGGCACAATTCTATCAATGTAATGCTCATCTATCTGAGCTTCAATTTTATACGAATCCAGATTATTAATCTGGCCGATTTTCGATCCTGCCGCTACTGACTGACCGAGTTCCACATCCAGCAGACCGAGTTCACCGCTGATCGGCGCCTTCACGGAAAGATTCTCCTTACGGCGGCGAATCATGGACATGTTCACACGCATATTCTCCAGGCTCTCGTGCATCTGCGAAATCTGCGTGCTTCTATAAAGGCTGTCCTGACGTTCCCTATTGATGACCAGGTCCAGCTTGTCCTTCGCAAGTTCGTAATCCTCAGCCGCTTTCAGATATTCTTCCTTTGCAATGAGTTTCTCCTCGTACAGCGCCTTGTTCTGCTCATACGCCCTCTTGGCCCTGCGCACTTCTATCTGTAGCGTAAGCTTGTCCTGCCTTACGGAAAGTTTCTGCTGCTCCATGGAAATCAATGTGTTTCTCAGGATATTTTCCTTCTCGGCGAGTTCAGCCTCAGAGTTAAGTATCTGCATGTCAAGGTTTTCATTCGAAAGTTCGACAATGACGTCACCGGCATTGACCTTACTCCCCTCCTCGGCGACGATGCGCTGGACATTGCCGCCTTCGGTCGGGCTTATCTGCACGGTCGTCATCGGCTGCACCTGACCGCTCACGCGAATATAGTCATTGAACTCGCCCCGACGCGCCTCGCCCGTGATGAGCGCGCTGCCGTCGACTCTCAATGCCGAACCCTTCCCCGTGAAAATCAGGACAACAAGCAATATTGCCAATGCTGCCGCAGCCCAATATTTCAATGCTTTTTTAGTGAACGCTGCCGCAATTCCCTTTTTCTTTTCAATGATCTTATCCATAATGCTAATTTTTTACTGCTCCAGATATGGTACACCATTATAATAATCGACTACACGTCTTTTCAGCTGGTATTGAAGCTCCGCATTGAGCTTTTCAGCCTGCGCTTTCAGATAGTTGGACGAAGCCGTATTGTATTCAATCGAAGAAATCAATCCTTGTTCGAACTTGCGCGCATTCAGCCTGAACGCCTCGTCATACACTTCCGCGCGCCTTTCCGCCTGCAGCAATGCCGCTTCTGCTCCATCCCTGTCCTGCACCGCACGGCGGACTTCCGATTCCACGTCGCGCAATGATTTGTCATATTCGAGACTCGCCCGCTGATAGGCATTGCGCTTTTTCGCCAATGCGGTATGCTTGGAAAGGCGGTCATATATAGGAATGGTCAATGACAGCTGCAGATATTCTCCACCGTTATTCCTGAACTGCCGGCCATAAGGTACCGGAGTATAGCCGGATTGACCCGGATATGTGTAATAGCTTGTGGACCAGCCGCCATAGAGTCCGAGCGTAGGCAGGAATTGCCACTTGGCTGTCCTCAAGCTGTAAAAGGCATTGTCTCGCTGGTTGCGGGCAATAAGGACGGACGGCATTGACTTCGCAGCCGTGTTGACGATGTCATCCGCAGCAATGTCCTGCTTGCTTGCAGGCTGTAACGCCGTCAGATCCGTATCTATTACAAGTTCCTCATCCACAGGCCAATACATGACATCTTCCAGGGTTATCCTGGCATTATCCCTGCTGTTTTTCGCAGTCATCAGTTCATATTCGCGGTCGGCAAGGTCTGCCTTCATCTGGACTACGTCAGCATAGCCTTTGGAACCGAGCTGTTCCTGACGTTCTGCCAATTGAACCGCCGATTTGGCATTGTTCACCTTGTCCTCCAGAATCTCGGTAAGCTTCGTATAATAAATGACATTGAAATAAGCCTCCATCGTGGCGAGGCAGACTTTGTCGCGCTCCTGCCGCTCCTGGGAAAGGCCCATTGACATGGATGTGCGCGCGATTTTCAGGTTGTTGATGGCCGAGAAGCCGTTGAACAGCGTGATGCCGGCGGAGACTGAGAAGCCTTGGTTCAGCGACGTGGTCGTGACATAGGTATTGGTCTCCGGGTCGATGGAACGTCCCCACCTGTAGTAGCCGTAGGAATTGCCGTCGGCGGAAGGCGTGAACGCAGCCAATATGGCATCGCGCCTGTCCAGCCGTGCATCATCGTTTTTCGACTGCTGAATCCTCACCTGCGTGGAATTCGACACAGCGTACTCCATGCAGTCGCGCAATGTCATCACTTGCGCTCCGGCATTCAGCTGCATGGCCGACAAAAATATTATCGCAATCATTGATTTCATAATTCCTCGTTTATGCCGAAGTGATGCACGAGATGTGCCAATCAGCGTAAACGCCTGTGAATCAATGATTGCAACAATGAATTCTATTTCGTCAATGTAAAAAAACTTTACAATCCTGTAAAGATGTTTTACAAGGTGGGATTACAGCAGTTCCAGCTCCACGTAGACTGACAGGATATCCCTCCGGAGCGCCCCCAGCATCAGCCGCTTCTATCCGCAGTACAATCAGCAGGTGGCCAACAAGCAGTAACAGGGAAAACGCAGCAAAACTTTCCATCAACTGAAGGAAGTTTTTCCTGGGCCTCATTCACGATTCTCCATAAAAATCAGTAAATTTGCTAAACTATGAGTTCTATGCCATGAAAGAATTGACGATAAACGACATACAAACTATCATACACCGCGACGAAAGCCGCATCCTGGAGGTCAAGAAGACTACCGGAGAGATTGTTGCCGGTATGCAGTCCGGCTGCGCCTTCCTCAACACTGAGGGCGGCTGGCTCTTCTTCGGCATCCATCCTACAACACTGAAGATTCTCGGACAGGATGTGGCCGACCAGACACGCCAGGACATCGCCAAGGAAATGCGCAAGTTCACCCCCGCGATTGATCTTGCCGCCCAGTATGTCGATGTCCCCGGACGCCCGAATCAGAAAGTTATCGCCATCTGGTTTCCGGCGCCCGTTGGATTTGCCGCACCTTATACCTACGACAACCGGCCGTACTACAAAGTCGAGAACACTACGTCCATAATGCCCCGTGAGATGTTCGAAGAACGCATCCGCCTAAGCAATCCCAAGAAGTTCAGCTGGGAGAAGACGCCCTGCCCAGATATTGACGTGAACAGTATCAGCGCAAAGACCCTAGATGACATCATCCTTTCCGGCATCAACAAAGGCCGCATTCCCCGTGAAGCCAGCCGTCTCAAGAATCGCTTTGCCAAACTTGACCACCTTGGACTTCGCACGTCAGACGGCTCGCTGACCAACGGCGCTATTGTGCTCTGCGGCAAAACGCCAAACAGGGAATTTACCCAGTGCAAAGTCCGTCTTGCCCGCTTTGAAGGCACCGATATGGACAAGTTCCGCGACCAGACGGTCTGCTACGGCAATCTTTTAGAGCAGTACGACGCCATCATAGCCTTCTGCCAGAAGCATATGTTCCTGGCTGGGAATATGGATCAGATCGAGCGCATCGACATGTTGACCGTCCCCATCAAGGCTCTCCGGGAAGCAACCCTGAACCTGCTGGTCCATCGCACCTGGTGGTCTGGAGCCCGGACTCCCAGTGTGGCCATATACGATGACCGCATCGAATTTATGAATCCCGGCAGTTTCCCTCCCGGCACCACTGCAGAAGATTTTCGGAAGCGCCCGCACTCAGAACCCATCAACGAGGTCATATCGAGCGTATTCTTCAAGAGCGGACTTATGGAAGCATGGGGCCGCGGCATACCGGACATCTTCAATGAATGTAAGGCAGCAGGCCTTCCTACGCCCCGAATTTGAGAGCATCCCAAATTTCGTCTGCTTGACTATCCGCTTCAAGAATCCGTTGAGGCCATACTTGAGTGGCGAATCAAATGGGGCGTTAAATGGTGAATTAAATGGTGAATTAAATGAGGCGTTAAAGAGTCTTCGTCCGGCTGTCGGGACGACTTACGACATCATCAAGAAGAATCCCGGAATACAGCGCAAGGTTATTATCGAGCTGACAAAACTGGGGTCTTCCACCATTGACCGCCACTTGGCGATATTGATACAGAAGAATCTCATTGAGCATAAAAATTCCAAGAAGACCGGCGGCTACCACGCAAAGTAATTCGCCATCTTCCATCCTTCCATCAGTCCCATCAACTGATGGAAGTTTTTGTTACTATTGAAAGGCAGCTATGTGTTGAAATAGATTTATGATTTTCTCCATTTCGGCACCTATCTCGCCCCTTATCACGTTAATTTTTGCTCGTTTTTCTCTTCGGAAACCTAACCAATAGCCGTATCATTGTACCTCACCCTATAAGATGCTGATTTTCAGTAGGGCGTCAAAAATTTAACAAGGGGGAATTACAGCAGTTCCAGTTCCACGTAGACTGGCAAATGGTCGGATGCCATCTCCGGATCGCCGGTCTCGAATTTGTGGCAGACCTTGGCATCGAGGACATTGACCTTGGCCTTGTTCTTCATGAGGAGGATGTAGTCGATGCAGATCTTGGAGTCGCGTGACGGGAAGGAAACGCCTGTGCCTGAGAGGTTTGTCCAATGTTTGAAATAATATTTCATAACCTCGGATTCCGGGGTCACGTTCATATCTCCGCAAAGGAACACGTGCTTGTGGCTCTTGTAATAAGCTTTCTGCAATGTGGTGGTCACGATGCGGGCCTGTTCAAGTGCCGCTGCCGACGACACATGGTCCAGATGAACCGATGCGAATACGTACTCAGGTGTTTCAATGACCGCGCACACACGCTGCTCGGCACCTTCTCCCTGCGGAAGCGTGATATTGTAGCGGTTGATTACGGTGTCCCTGGTCACGAGACCTTCGCCGTAGCTTCCGCCTCTGTAAGAAATAGCCTTGCCGAATGCATAATCCCAGCCTTCTCCAAGACATTCTGCCAGGTACTTGGCCTGATAGACATTGTGACGGGTGTTGCAGCTGTCCAATTCATTGAGCGCGCATGTGTTGGCACCCATTTCCTTGATCATTGATGCAATCATCGGGGCGCTGTCCTCGACATACTTTCCGAAGACGCCGACATTGTAAGTCATAAGTCTCAGGGTGTCAGCCTTTTCTCCCGAATTCTTAGGAGCATTGCCGCCGTTTCCGCACGAAACGAGCATTGCCGGCAGACAAAGTGCCAGCAGGATAGATTTAGTGAAATTTTTCATAATTTTTAGTTTTGTTCCGCAAAGGTAGCCAGAAAAGACGGATTTATAAAGCCTCCGTCAAATATCTGATCATGTTCTCCACGGCACGGCGGCAGACAGGGCAAAACTCGGGTGCTGCATTGGTCCTCATCCTGCAATCCTCGCATGCTCGCCAATAGCCTTTCGGCTGATAGGCAGCACCTTCCACAAGTCCGGCAGTTCCCTGCTCATATAAATCCTGCCATTTGGACGCGAAATCCACCTTGGTCGTAATGTTCTGCTGCCATGGCTCCACATCGGTGGTCTGGTCAGCAGGCGCCGTACCGTCGTAGGCATATTCATCCGCCAGACCGGCAAAGCTGTGACCGAATTCATGGACCACCACTGGCCCGAACGAAGGATGTCCGGTAGACGCCAATGTATACAGATTATAGATTCCTCCCCCGCCATAAGTATCGGCATTGGCGAGGATAATGATTGATTCATAAGGGATTCCTGCCAAAAGGTCGTGCATGCGGAACTGCTTTCCGGTCGTCAGATACCGGTCGGAATAGAAGGTATCGAAGTGCGACGACAATGCTGTATTGCGCCAGATTCCCGCGCGTGGAACGCTCACGCCGCTGTCCTCCGAAACGGTAGCTGCCGCAATGATGTTGAACTTGTCCTGCATCGACTTGAAAGGTTCATGCGACATCAAATTCCGGACTGCCGTTTCCGCATCGCTGTAGAACTTTCCGGTATCATTGCGGTCATAGCCTTCAGCCATTATCACGACATCTATACGGTCACGCGAATTTCCGTCACCATGCAGCAAGCGACATTCCGGCTTCCCGGACACATCCACCGGATCTATCAGTATATCAGCGGGATCCACAGGATGGGAGAACTCCGCGCTGACCTGGTTACGGCTGTCCAGCAGCCTGACATTGACATTGACCGGAGCCGCAGGCATAGGGACCAAAAACACATTTTCGAACGATTTTCTGGTGCGGTGCGCCTCCTCCGTTCCGAGCCATTCCTGGAACAGCGTGCAGAACGACATCCGGTACAATGTATCCCCGGTCGCCGCGTCGGTCATGGTCAACTGCCCGTCCCCCTGCACAGCCAACTCCTTCATATTCAAGCGCCTGCCGGCCCATCCGTCCAGTTTGTGAATACCGGCTACCGCAATGTCGCAGTCGTGATACGCACCCGCAAAGATATAATCCAGACGCAATGTCGCATCCGTCAAACGTCCTTCCGCAAAAGGCTCCGCAGACAAATTCAAGGTCAATGCTGCCGTCAGCAAAAGAACAGTCATCAGTTTCTTTACCATGTCAATAAAGTATTAGCGTTTACCGAAAATATTCATCCTCCAAGTGAGGCCGACGCTCAGGTTCTTACAAAGATACTATTTTTAGTAAAGAATCCTTATATTTGCCACAAAAACTGAAAAGGCATGGAGATAATTGACAACACGGACGAAGTGCTGGAGCTGGCCTCTGAGGCCGGTCATGTTCTGCTGCAGAACGGCGCGGAGATTTCCAGAGTTGAAGACACTATGGCGAGGATCGCATCGCATTTCGGCGTGGAGTCCGGTAATTTCTTCGTGCTCAGCAACGGTATTTTCACCACCAGCACTCAAGGTCGGTATGCCAAGGTGGAGTTCATTCCGATCCGTGCCATACAGCTTTCCAAGGTAGTGGCCATCAACCGGTTGAGTTTCGACATAGCAGCCGGCAGATATACATTGGAACAGGCCCGGAAAAAGCTGGAGGAGATACGGGATGCGGAATCCAAGCCCGCTTGGGAGCAGATTGCAGGTGCGGCGTTCGGCGCTGCGGGATTCTGTGCCGTGTTCGGCGGCGGATTCATGGACTGCCTGGCAGATTTCGCAATCGGTGCGATGCTCTATGTCTTCTGCCTGTTCTTCAGCGAACGATATATGTCCAAGATTGTCGGCGGCATCTGCAACGCATTGCTGGCCACATTGTTATGTATCGCATCTTACCGTATCGGCTTCGGTGACAGCCTCAGCAACATCATCATCGGCGCGATCATGCCACTGATTCCCGGAGTTCCGTTTGTCAACGGTGTCCGCGACCTCATGAATTCCGACTATATCGCAGGTCTGACCAGGCTCACCGACGCGATGCTGGGTTTCTTCTGCATTGCCATAGGCGTCAGTATTGCATTCATGCTTGACGGCTGGATTGCCGGCGGCATCATTGACCTCGGCGGCATGACCATCAATCCTGAGACGGCGGGTCTCGGCTGGCAGACGCTGGCGGCGTTCATCGGCACTTTCGCGTTCGCGATTCTGTTCGGCGCCCCGAGGAAACAATACACGGCAGCCGGTCTCATCGGCGCGCTCGGCTGGGCGGCATTCCTCATAATGGTACGCGCAGACCTGGCATCCACATTTGCTGCCATCATACTTGCCACCGCCCTGATCTGCATTTTCTCACGAATCGCAGCAGTCCTGGACAGGTGTCCGAGCACGGTATTCCTGCTTTGCGGCATCTTCCCGCTAGTGCCTGGAGCCGGCGTCTTCTGGTTCACCTATTACATGGTGTCAAGCCAGTTCAGCCTCTCCTCCACAACCGGTTTCAATGCCCTGAAAGCAGCCATCGCCATAGTTCTCGGTATCGTCTTCGCTATGGAGCTGCCGCAGCGTCTTTTCTCCGGCTTCAAGCGGTTCAGAATGAGTTAGTTCTGCTCTACGACTTTCCAATTTCCTTCATCCAAAAGGGCTTTCCATTTAGCCTCGTAATCTTTGCCGCAACCCTTTGGAACATAAAGGGTTTTCTTTAGATTTGAAGGACCTACCTTATTCGTTCCGGAGTTCGGCTTGAATTCTGCCGGCACAGCGCCCAGGCAAATTATCGTTGTGATATTCGGCGTACCTGAAATGCAGTCCGCAGAAAGTTGCTTCACGCTTGCGGGAATGGTCAATGTCTTGATCACAGAGTTCTCGTACAATGCCCACTCTCTTATCGTGGTCGTACCATCCTTCACAGTGTAGCTGTCGCCGCTTCCGCCGTTAAGCGCCATCAATGTCGTCATGCCAAAATCATACAGCGCGCCTTCTTCATCGGCCTTGAATGATTTGTTTCCTTCAGCGACTTTCCAACGCAGTGAATCACAGCCATTTGAAGGGCTTCCTGAAATTTTCGTCAATGTAGTCGGCAGCACGATTTCAGTATAGCCGCTATACGCGAATGCTCTGTTTAAAATCGTGGTGATGCCTTCCGGGAGATAGAATTTGCTGATGTTTTTGATGCCGTTGTCGCGGTTGCTTCCTCCGCAGAAACCGACATACGAATTATCTGTATTCAAGCCTTTCAATGTGCTTTCTTTGGCATTAGCCCCGCTCAAATCCAAGACAATCTTGTTTTCAAGACTACGTGTCGCTTTCATAATGCCACTGAAGACATCTTCATGAAGTTTGGATGCTGAAACCATAGTAACTTTGACCGAGTCTTTAGCCGTCTTGACCCATTCAGTATCAATCTCACCCTCAAGACCATCCACAAACATCCTGTCCGGATCTATTGTCAGTTCCTTCACAGGAAATGTCACGACAGTTCCAGGCTTCACTTCCAGGCCGCTTTTCTTCTTCAATTCCGAGCCGCCGCGTTCGCAATTGATGGAAAACTTAAGGTTCTTAAGTGTCTTGGTGCCTGCAAGCGGAATGATCATGGTAATCACGGTAGGATCACTCTCAACATTACTGATTTCCAGAGGCTTACGCACATTCATGTTGAGATTGTTCACATCGTAGGCTTTTGAAAGCCCTTGCCATTTTCCATCCTTGACATACGTAAAAGCGCGCTTGGACAGATTGTCGGCACTGATTACACAAGAATGTATGGATGTTTTCTCTTTTGACCAGACACGGAGCTTGATTACTGCGCCCGCATATTTGAAATCGACATTTCTGTTACTTCCTATGCCATACATCGGAAGCGGCAGTTTATCGCCGATGTTGTCTTCGTAATACTGCGTCATCGGGAAATCCACATAGAAATAGCCATTGCTCTTATTGGCTGTGCAATACGAAGCAGGATAGAATGCGAAGAATTCTTCATCGCCTGTAATCTGCTCACCACCACTACTATATGTAAATCTTCCGACACTCGTACCGGCAGCATCATCGGCCAATTTGTATATTCCAAGGGTTGTCGCGTATTCTCCAGGGCTGGAAGCATTGTGAAGATGCTTTTCAGTAACCTGAATGGCTATCGAGTCTTTCTTTGCCCACAATACTTTCAGACCATCAATAGAGGTTTTGGTGTCTACATTGTCGACGTGCGCAAAAAAGTCAACGCCCTTTGACACCGGTTCAATATCGTTCGTTTTGGCACAACCTCCCAAGCAGGCAACAGCCGCGAAAACACATCCGGCAAAATAAAGTTTTCTCATAATCCGTGAATTTTAATCCCAATTCGTTTCTACGGATTCAAGTCTATCAAGCCCTTTAGGAGTGGAAACATACTCGGAGGTCGCGAAAGAAGAGGTAACCTCGACAGACAAGAGCTCCATCAGCGGAGCTTCGTAAAGCTTCGTATTCATCTAACTTACTACTATATTGGTTTTTATATCTATTATATCAACCTTTTTTTCAAAAGGGCGCGCAAGTTAGACATAATTATTTATTCTGCAAAAATTAAATTGTTAAGATTTTATTTCATTTTTTCCTTTTCCGGAAACACATTTGAACTTGTAAACAAGCGTTCCGTTCACAGGCTGTCCGGAGCGGTCGTCACGTAACACCGTATAACCCGAAAGATACAGCATATCATCACCTTCCAGCCTGACATTCATCTTATAGAAATAACCTTGGCAGCGACTGTCATCGGATACTTTTCCATAATAAGGGTCAATGCCCAGGTCATAATTCCCGGACGAGTCCACGGAGAATTTCGGCGTAAAAACATTCTTGTTCCAAAACGCGATTGAAGTATTCAGGTAGATTTCTTCTATCAGCAGGCTGATTCTCACGGAAGTCCGATACGGCGCCTCCATATCTATCTCTATACCGATTTCATCTGTCAGGTCCGGCACCTCTTTCAATTCATCAAAAATCGAAGCGGAAGCCACGCCGTCGCCATTCAGGTCCACCGGTGCCCCGTCCCATTCCGCGCCGACGAGTTCATACTCACCGACAAGCCTGTCCATCGCGGCACGCGCCGCATCCGTCATATCATATACGACCTTATTCTTGTCGCACGCTACCGCGGCCATAAAGGTCAATGCCAATGCAATCGCAAAATTTATCTTGTTCATAACAACTGTCTCTTTTTAAGATCAATACTGAAATCCGCCGGAGTCATAATCGAAACCATGCCGGTACCGCCGCTGACATTGCTCGGATAAGGAATTTCATCAATGAAGGTCCAGGAACCTTGCTCCGAATTGTCGAATGCGTAGTCGTTCATGTAAGTATAGGTGCTTCGGGACATTGACAATACACGGAAACAGATTTTCCCGTATTCGGCCGGCACATATTCGTCACGCGACCACGAATTCGGATAATAATTATGCAGGAGCGTCTTTTCCACAGCCAGTTTCAATGTATATTCCTTGTCAGCGAAAGTATTGTCCGTAAACAAGTTATATTTATTGGCATAATAATTATCCGCATCACTGGAACTGTCCTCCATACCGATTTTAAGATTCCTGTACAGGAGGCTCTCATACTTGTTGTCGAACATGATGTCCCTGTATCTGCGGCACAAGAACTGGCCTTCCTTGTATGGACTGCCGGACGGCACCTCAGAAGCCCTGTACTCTGATTCATAAGACATTACCATACGGTAGAAATTTCTTTCTCCGGCAACGTCCTGCAGATGGACCTTGGTCATATAGAAATCGACCAGTTCGCCTCCTTTGTTCTTCGCCATGAATGAAGCCGTGTCCACGGCATTGACAACAGGAGCATTGGGAGCGACAGCGACCGCCTCGGCATGGGCATCGCCGGCATCGACCTTGATCCTGACCTCGTCACCGGCATTGAACGGAGCCTTGAACCGGATGGCATTGGCATTGTACGAGAACCGCTCCGGCTCGGTCACCTTGTCCGTAGACGCCACCAGTTTGCCGTTCACGTAGCATTCAAGATGCGCCGATTCGACGGGTTTCACAGCGTCATACATGCCCCAGGTAAGGAAAACCGTATGCAGCGTATCGCCCGCCACCAGATTGCCGTTCACCACGAGCATCTTCTCCGGGCCTTCCCGGCGCAGGTCAATGTATTCCTCACATGCGGCCGACATCATTGCCGCAATCATTATCAATATTGACTTTTTCATGATTTCTAGAACTTGAAGGTGTAACTGAAAGAAGGAAGGAACAAGAGGAAGATCTTCTTGCTCAATGCCGGGGTATACGTGGTTTTCCCGGTGTCCGGGTTCTTCACTTCCCTGCTGTCCAAAGTCACCCAGTTAGGATTTTTGGCGCCATAGGCATTGTACATTCCGAAGTTCCAGATACGCTCGCCATGACGTTTCTTCTTGTGGATATTGACGCTGAAATCGAGCCTGTGGGACGGCGGAAGCCTGTAATTGTTCCTGCTGGAAATATAGTCCACCATTGACATACCCTTTCCGTCCGGCGAAAGTGTGAGAGTAGATCTGGTGGAGACTGTCATCCAGTTTCCGGAGGCAATTGTCCATATTGCGCTCAGGTCCACTCTTTTACCGAGTTTCTGGTTCAGGCTGACGCAGAAGTTGTGCCTGCGGTCATACACGAACGGAAAGCGTTTTCCATTGTTGATGGTGCCGTCGCGGAAGATGCGGTCGGTCTTGGACAATGTATATGAGACGGTTCCGGTGGTGCGGCCGAGTGTCTTCTGGACATAGAGTTCCACGCCATAGGACTGGCCCTGACCCATCGCGACGTTTTCTTCCCAGTCGGCAGCCGATGAGAATGACATCTTGCCGTCTTTATACTCAAGGACATTGTTCATCTGCTTCCAGTAGCCCTCCACCGAGAATTCCCATCCTTTCAGGCCGCTGTAATATGTGCCGAGCGAGACGATGTCCGATGTTACCGGCCTGATGTTCTTGGTAATAGGTACCCAGAGGTCTGTAGGAAGGCTGAGGTTGCCCGATGTGAGCTGATGCACGTATTGCGACATCTTGGAATAAGCCGTCTTGACAGCCCAGCCCTTGCCGAATGAAACCTTGACCGCAGCACGTGGTTCCGGACAGAAATATGTACGGCCATTGACCAGGAACAGGCTCATGTGCAATCCCGGATTGAATGAGAAATGCTCCCCGAAGGTCATGTCATCTTCAATGTAGGCCGACAGTTCATTGCCATAAAGGTTCGGGCTGGCGTCGTTCACCTTGTCGCTTTTTTCTTCCTTGCCGTCAAGGTTGTTGAGACTGCGTGAGCGTTCCACTTCCGGGCGGTAAAGGTGATTCACAAATTCGCCGCCGAATTTTATCAGGTGCGATGGCGCCGGAATATAATCGAAGTCAATTCTCGCGCCCAGGTCACGGATGCCTGACGTATAGGAATACCTGTACTGCTTGTCGTAGTTCTCCGTTTCCGATTTCAGAAGTTCCCTGGTATTGGTGACCATGTTCATCTTATATGTATTCCACGAAACCGAGGTATTTGCAAACAGCTTGCTGCTGAAGACATGGTTCCACCTTACCGATGCCAATGTGTTGCCCCATTTGAGGTTCATTTTCGTATTCTCCTCTTCGTACTTCGTATATGGCTCATAGTCAGGGCCATAATATCTCGAACTGGATTTGTCTGAATCGGAGTACCTGAAGTAATCGCGTCCGGTATAGAATCCCACGAAGATCTTGTCCGAGTCGCTGAAACGATGGGTTACCTTGGCATTGATATCATAAAACGCGTAATTGGCAGGGCTTCCGCAGGCCTTTATCAGCCTGTCGAACAGGAAGGTGTGCATCCCGCGCGCGCTGAAGGACCAGGTGGTGTTTTCGCCGGCTATAGGGCCTTCGAAGTGGAGTTTTTCCGAAAGGAGTCCGGCTGATACCGAGCCGTGGAATCCCTTGGCATTGCCGTCATTGGTCCTGACGTCGACTATACTGGATACTCTGCCGCCATATCTTGCCGGGAAGGAGCCTTTGTAGAATGTGACTTTCTTCACCGCTTCCGGAGTGAAAACCGACAGCAGGCCGAGCAGATGGCTGACATTGTAAAGCGGTGTTCCGTCGAGCATCATAAGGTTCTCGTCCGCGCCACCGCCCCTCACATAGATTCCGGAAAATCCTTCCATGCCGCTCTGCACGCCAGGCATCAGCTGAATGGTCTTGATGACATCGGGTTCGCCCAGCACCACCGGCATGTTCTTGATCATCTCCTGCGGGATTTCCAATGCGCCCATATAGGTGGACTGTATGCCGGCGTCCTTGCGTGCCACAATAGTCGAGGCTTTCAGTGAAGCCGCCTGCGCCAATGAAATGTTTATGACAGTATCTCGCTGAAGGTCAATGCTTTGTTTCACATCTGCGCATCCGACGTACGAGTAAGTCAGGTCAATGTTTCCGCACGGGATGGTGATCGTATAGTATCCGAATTCGTTGGTGACTGCGCCAATGATTCTGGAGTTTGCCCTCGATGACTTGGCACTTGACTCCATCACCATCACTCCCGCTCCGATGAGCGTCTCCCCCGTAGCTGCATCCCGGATATATCCGCTGACTGTACACTTGTTCTGGGCAGCCAGATTGACAGCAAAAATGACGGCCATCGCCGCCAATGTAAATTTTCGCATTAAAGAATATTTGTTAGAGGATTCCTTGGCAAGCAATCCTTTTCATTATAACCAATCCACACTCTCCCCCTCATCCATCCATACAAAGATGCAACTAACACAAGCATTGTTGCATTTGTACACATATTTCCCGGTATTGTTGTTTAAGACTGCAAATATATATGTACATATCGGTACAAACAAACACAATCGGTGCAGGCTAAAACGTTTTCCCGGAACATAACGCCCCTGAAAGCACACTCGGTACCGCCTAAAACGTTTTCGCGGTACAAAATGAACCACGGAATATGGATCCAAAAAATGAACAACCAAAGTCAACTCATTTCAGGGAAAGACGCCAATCGGAGTCAACCAAAATCAGGAAATGACAACGTTGTGTGGAGCACAAATAATTGATCCTGAGATAGATATCAATTTTTAGAGTTCGCATAACAGCAACTCTGAAGAAGGTTAATTTATTACATAACAAGGATTTACGCACCACACAAAATGAAAACACGTGGCAAAAAAGCCCGGCGGGGGTGGAGCCCCTGGAGGCATGGTCGCCCATGACCTTGTGAATGGGTGGCAGGCGACAGCCTGACG
>OLXN01000566.1_pt1 | contig 29773 bp, 22 predicted proteins | sample 1674021 | NCBI WGS metagenome assembly OLXN01 (sample SAMEA103958137, study PRJEB25191) | human gut metagenome | biome: human-associated habitat [ENVO:00009003]; feature: intestine environment [ENVO:2100002]; material: feces | place: Germany | collected 2013/2015
AGATGGGTGCCCTGTGCGAGCAGGTCATCGCTCTGTCCTCTCAGGCCCTCACCAACCGCGATACCGCCCTGGCGGAGAAGGTCGCGCCCCTGGACCACGAGATCGACCGCAAGGAGCGCGACATCGAGAACCTCTGCCTGCGGCTCCTGCTTCAGCAGCAGCCGGTGGCCGGCGATCTGCGGCAGATCTCCGCTGCCCTGAAGATGATCACGGACATGGAGCGTATCGGCGACCAGGCCGACGATATTGCCGAGATCCTGCTCTGCCGCGCCGGCCGGCCTCTCAGCGCCGGCGACACCCTGCGGGATATGGCCCGGGCCACCATCCGCATGGTCAGCGAGAGCGTGGACGCCTATGTCCGGCAGGATGTGGACCTGGCCCAGCAGGTCATCACCGCCGACGATGAGGTGGACGGCTATTTTGACCGGATCAAGGCCCATCTCATCGACCGTATCGCCAAGGACGTGGATGACGGTGAAGCCACACTTGACTTACTGATGATCGCCAAGTATTATGAACGTATCGGCGACCACGCCACCAACATCGCCGAGTGGGTGATGTTTTCCGTCACCGGCGTGCACAAGACCGAGGCCACTTGAGCCAAAAGGAGGGACCCCACATGATCTGGTGTGTAGAGGATGACGCCAGCATCCGCGATATCGAGCTGTATGCCCTGCGCTCCGCCGGGCTGGAGGCCGAGGGCTTTACCGACGGTGCCGCCTTCTGGCAGGCCCTGCAAAGCGAAAAGCCCGACCTGGTGGTGCTGGACGTGATGCTCCCCGGCATCGACGGCACGGAGCTGCTGGGCCGTATGCGCGCCTCCACGTCCCTGCGCCGCATCCCGGTCATTATGGCCACCGCCAAGGGCGCGGAGTATGACCGCGTCCGGGCGCTGGACGGCGGCGCGGACGACTATCTGACCAAGCCCTTCAGCGTCATCGAGCTGGTCTCCCGGGTCAAAGCGGTGCTGCGCCGCTGCCAGCCGGAGGGGGACAGCTCCATCCTCCGCAGCGGCGAGGTGTCGCTGGATACCCGTGCCCACACCGTCCTGTCCGGCGGCGAACGCGTCGACCTGACCTACAAGGAATACGAGCTGCTGCGCCTGTTCCTCAGCCATCCCGGCACGGCCTACACCCGCGACCGGCTGATGGAACTGGTCTGGGGCATGGATTACTGCGGCGAGAGCCGTACCGTGGATATGCACATCCGTACCCTGCGCCAGAAGCTGGGCAAGGCCGGCGCACACATCACCACGGTCCGCGGCGTGGGCTACCGTTGGGAGGAGACCATATGACAAAAAAGATATTTCGCTCCACCGTGGCGGTGGGGCTTGCGGTGCTGCTGGCCAGTCTGGTCATTATCATGGGCGCACTGTACACCTATTTCGGCCATGTCCAGGAGCAGCAGCTCCGGGATGAGCTGTCCATCGCCGCTGCGGCCATGGAGTCCGGCGACGGCGAGGCCTATCTGTCCAAGCTGCACTCCGATAATTACCGCATCACCTGGCTTCGCGCCGACGGCACGGTGCTCTATGATACGAAGGCTGACGCTGCGGCAATGGAGAACCACGCCCAGCGCGAGGAGGTCCGTCAGGCCCTGACCAACGGCACCGGTGAGTCCAGCCGTTACAGCGCCACTCTGCTGGAAAAGACCCTCTACTACGCCCGCCGGCTGCCGGACGGCACGGTCCTGCGCCTGTCCGCCAGCCGCGTCACCATGGGCGTGCTGCTTCTGAGTATGCTCTCCGCCATCCTGGCGGTCATCGCCGTGGCCCTGATCCTCTCCGGCATTCTGGCCGGCCGCGTGTCCCGCCGCATCACCCGCCCCCTGAACACCCTGGACCTGGAGCACCCCCTGGAAAACGACGCCTATGAGGAGCTTTCGCCCCTGCTGCGCCGACTGGAGCACCAGCGGCGTCAGATCGACGATCAGCTGCGTTCTCTGCGCCGCCGGTCCGAGGAGTTTGAACAGATCACCGCCAGCATGACCGAGGGCCTGGTACTGGTGGATAACGGCGGCACCATCCTCAGCATGAACCCTGCCGCCTGCGCCGTGTTCCACACCGATGCGGCCTGCGTGGGCCAGCCTCTGCTGACCGTGGAGCGCGGCAGCGCCGTCAGCCACGCCCTCCACGATGCCATGGACACCGGCCACGGCGAGACCCGTATGGAGCGCGACGGCCGCGAGTACCAGTTCGACATGACCCGTATCCAGGCCGACGGCGAGGTGGTGGGCGCGGTACTGCTGACCTTCGACGTCACCGAGCAGGCCTACGCCGAGCGCAACCGCCGCGAGTTCACCGCCAACGTCTCCCATGAGCTGAAGACCCCGCTTCAGGGCATCATCGGCAGCGCCGAGCTGCTGGAGAACGGCATGGTCCGGCCTGACGATGTGCCCCGCTTCGTGGGCCATATCCGCGGCGAGGCCCAGCGCCTGGTGACGCTGATCAACGACATCCTCCGCCTGTCTGAGCTGGACGAGGGCGGCAGCCTGCCCACCGAGCCGGTGGAGCTGCTCTCCCTCTGCACCGACACGGTCAAGTCGCTGGAGAGCGCCGCGCAGCAGCGCCAGATCACCATGACCGTCACCGGCGAGGCCGTTACGGTCTCCGGCGTCCGCCGCCTGCTGACCGAGACGGTCTTCAACCTCTGCGACAACGCCATCAAGTACAATAAGGACGGCGGCAGCGTCGCCGTCGCCGTGGGCCGTGACGGCCCCGACGCCGTGGTTACGGTGGCCGATACCGGTATCGGTATCCCGCCGGAGCACCAGGGCCGCGTCTTCGAGCGCTTCTACCGCGTGGACAAGAGCCACTCCAAGGCCTCCGGCGGTACCGGATTGGGATTGTCCATCGTCAAGCACGCCGTGGCTTATCACCACGGCACCGTCACGCTGGACAGCCGTGAGGGGGAGGGCACCACCTTTACCCTCCGCCTGCCGTTGGAAGCGTAAACGCGAAAATGCCCGCCTCTGCGGGCGGGCATACAAAAAGACCACCCGATAGGGTGGCCTTTTTTGTCACAAATGCGCCTTTGCGTGGGCACAGATGGCGTCAAAGGTCTTCTGACTGATGTCGTGCTCGATCTTACAGGCGTCTGTCTCCGCCGTGGCGGCGTCGATGCCCAGCGCTATCAGGAATTTCGTCAGCGTGTGGTGCCGGTCCAGCATACGCTCGGCGATGGCCATGCCGCTGGCCGTCAGGGTGATGAGTCCGTCCTTGTCCATCGTGATATAGCCGTTTTCCCGCAGCCGTTTGGTGGCGTAGGTCACGCTGGGTTTTGTCACGCCCAGATGCTCGGCTACGTCGATGGAACGAATATATCCATGTTGCTGCTGCATCATCAGCATCGTCTCTAAATAGTCCTCGGAAGCGCGCAGTATCTGCATAAAAAGTATCACCAACTTTCCCCAATACACTTTTAACAGCATACCACAATTTTCACAAACTTACAAGTGCGGTAAAAAAATTTCGTTCTCCCTATTGACAAAGAGGGTTTGAGGTATTAAACTGTGCCATAGGTTAAGGAAGGCTAACCGTCGTGGTCCGCTATGGACCGGGAAAGCCCTTTCAGAACCGCTTTTTTCAGACACAGGGTTAGCGCAAGCTAACCGTGAAACGGAGGGATATACATGATGCCTTTGATGCTAGCAGACGCCGGAACGGAGCAGCTCATCCATAAGGTGGGCGGCAGTCCGGAGGTAAAAAAGCACCTGGAGGACCTGGGCTTCACCCCTGGCAGCACCGTCACGCTGGTGTCCGCCATGGGCGGCAACGTCATCGTGAAGGTCAAGGAGTCCCGTGTGGCCATCAGCGAGGAAATGGCCCGCAAGATCATGGTCTGACAGCCGCGCCAAGCGGTTATTGCATTTGAGAAACAGAAATATCACATAGAAGGAGAGCAGAAGCATGAAAACATTGCGTGAAGTCAAGATCGGCGAGACCGTCAAGGTCGTCAAGCTCCACGGCGAGGGCCCCGTCAAGCGCCGTATCATGGACATGGGCATCACCAAGGGCGTGGAGGTCTATGTCCGCAAGGTTGCCCCTCTGGGCGATCCCATGGAGGTCACTGTCCGCGGCTACGAGCTGAGCCTGCGTAAGGCCGACACCGAAATGATCGAGGTCGAGTGATGACCTGCGGCGCCGTGTTCCGGTGCCGGAAATACGTCCGTTATTTTAATTCATCTGTATATAGGTTCAACAAGATTAACCGGAAGGAGAGACACTATGGAAAAACAGATAAAGATCGCGTTGGCAGGTAACCCCAACTCTGGCAAGACCACCCTGTTCAACGCGCTGACCGGCTCCAACCAGTTCGTGGGCAACTGGCCCGGCGTTACGGTGGAGAAGAAAGAGGGCAAGCTGAAGAAGCACGATGACGTGGCCATCATGGACCTGCCCGGTATCTACTCCCTGTCCCCCTACACTCTGGAGGAAGTGGTCGCCCGTAATTACCTGATCACCGAGCGCCCCGACGCCATCCTGAACATCATCGACGGTACGAACCTGGAGCGTAACCTGTACCTGACCACCCAGCTGACCGAGCTGGGCATCCCCGTGGTTATCGCCATCAACATGATGGACGTGGTCCGCAAGAACGGCGACAAGATCAACGTGGACGAGCTGAGCCGCGAGCTGGGCTGCAAGATCGTGGAGATCTCCGCCCTGAAGGGCGAGGGCATCATGGAGGCCGCCGAGGCCGCTGTGCAGGCCGCCAAGTCCACCAAGACCGTTCCCATGCACACCTTCTCCGGCCCCGTGGAGCACGCCATCGCCCACATCGAGGAGGCTGCTGTCCACAGCATGCCCGAGGAGCAGCAGCGCTGGTACGCCATCAAGATCTTTGAGCGCGACGACAAGGTGCTGGCCAAGCTGAGCATCCCCGCCGAGACCATGACCCACATCGAGACCGATATCAAGGCCGCCGAGAAGGAGCTGGACGACGACGCCGAGAGCATCATCACCAACGAGCGCTATGTTTACATCGCCGAGATCATCAAGAGCTGCTACAAGCAGAAGCGCAAAGGCCAGCTGTCCACCTCCGACAAGATCGACAAGGTGGTCACCAACCGCTGGCTGGGCCTGCCCATCTTCGCCGTGGTGATGTTCCTGGTTTACTGGATCGCCATGGTAGCCGTGGGCGCTCCCGCCACCGACTGGGCCAACGACGGCGTGTTCGGCGACGGCTGGCACCTGCTGGGCATTGGCAGCAAGGAGTATAACGCCGTCAACGACGATTACACCGCCGCCATCCAGGCTGTGGACGCCTTCCTGGGCACGGAGATCGACCCCGAGGCCGAGGACTTTGACGCCCAGGCCCTGCTGGCCCAAATGCAGAGCTTCCAGCCCAGCTCCTCCACCGCCACCGTGGACGTGGAGGACGAGGAGACCCTGGCCATCAACACCATGACCGCCTACTATGACGCCCTGCCCAAGGGCGCGGACAAGATGGACGACGTGGTGCAGATGACCTTTGTGGACGCCGTGAAGTATCTCACTGAAAACGGCTTTGACGCCCCCGACCCCGCCGACTACGGCGTGTGGGTCCCCGGTATCCCCGTGCTGGTCAGCAATGGTCTGGAGTCCGCCGGCGCCGCCGACTGGCTCAGCGGCCTGATCAATGACGGCATCGTGGCCGGTGTGGGCGCGGTGCTGGGCTTCGTGCCCCAGATGCTGGTTCTGTTCCTGATGCTGGCCTTCCTGGAGGCCTGCGGCTACATGGCCCGTATCGCCTTCGTGCTGGACCGCGTGTTCCGCAAGTTCGGTCTGTCCGGCAAGTCCTTCATCCCCATGCTCATCGGCGTGGGCTGCGGCGTGCCCGGTATCATGGCTTCCCGTACCATCGAAAATGAACGCGACCGCCGGATGACCGTTATGACCACCACCTTCATCCCCTGCGGCGCCAAGGTCCCCTTCATCGCCATGATCGCAGGCGCCATCTTCGGCGGCAGCGCATGGGTCTCCACCTCCGCTTACTTCATCGGCATGGCCGCCATCATCGTCTCCGGCATCATGCTGAAGAAGACCAAGATGTTCGCCGGTGATCCCGCTCCCTTCGTGATGGAGCTGCCCGCCTATCACTGGCCCACTCTGGGCAACGTGCTGCGCAGCATGTGGGAGCGGGGCTGGAGCTTCATCAAGAAGGCCGGCACCATCATCCTGCTTTCCACCATCTTCGTGTGGTTCACCACCTACTTCGGCTGGGTGGATGGCACCTTCCGTATGCTGGACGAGAGCGAGATCCAGAGCTCCATCCTGGCTGCCATCGGCGGCGTCATCGCCTGGATCTTCAAGCCCCTGGGCTGGGGCAACTGGCAGGCTGCCGTGGCCTCCATCACCGGCCTTGTGGCCAAGGAGAACATCGTGGGCACCCTGGGCATCCTCTATGGCGGCGGCGACGGCACCGTGTATCAGAACATCGGCGCGGCCTTCACCGGCATCAGCGGCTTCAGCTTCCTGGTGTTCAACCTGCTGTGCGCTCCCTGCTTCGCCGCCATCGGCGCCATCAAGCGGGAGATGAACAACCGCAAGTGGACCTGGTTCGCCATCGGCTATCAGTGCGGCTTTGCCTATCTCATCAGCCTGATGATCAACCAGTTCGGCGGCCTGTTCACCGGCAGCGTCAATGTCATCGGCCTGATCTTCGCCCTGGCGGCCCTGGCCCTGATGGTCTATATGCTGGTGCGCCCCTATAAGGAGGCCACCAAGCTCAACGCCACCGTCTGATCTGTTCCAACCCATCTTACGACATTTTCCGAAAAGGAGTGAAATTCCATGCTGCATTGGATCAGCGCCAATCTCTCCACCATTCTCATCACCCTGGTCCTTATTGCCATTGTAGTCCTTATCATCCGCAGTCTGATCCGCCAGAAAAAGCAGGGAAAGTCCTCCTGCGGCGCAGGGTGCGCCCACTGCGCCATGCATGGCCAGTGCCACCGCAGCCAGCCGTGACCTGATCCCCGGGGGAGACGTGGGCAGTTCCGCGTCTCCCCCGCCCTTTCACCCAGGAGGTTAGATATGTCTAATTGCCCACAGGCCATGACCCCGGCCTCCATCCGATATCTGCTGGTGCTGGACGATCTGTGCCGGGAGGGCAGGGGCGTCCGCTCGGTGGAAATCGCCGCCCGGATGAACGTGTCCAAGCCCAGCGCCCACTCCATGCTCCAGAATCTCTGTCAGGCGGGCCTGGTGGAAAAGGAGCGCTATGGCACGGTGTTCCTGACGCCGGAGGGCCGCCGGGCCGCCGCGGAATACGCCGCGTGCTTCGGCCCCCTGTGCCGCCGGATGCAGCAGGCCCTGGGCCTGGAGGAGGACGCCTGTCAGACGGCGGTCTGCGCCATCCTGGCCCAGTCCCAGGACCGGCTGCCCCAGCTCCGGGACCGCCTGCTGTCGGCGGAGCAATAGCCCCGCAGGAAAAACAACCCATTTCCTCAAGGAGGTATAACGCTATGATCGAAACCATTGTCCAGGTGGACGGCATGATGTGCGGCATGTGCGAAAGCCACATCAACGACGCCGTCCGCAGCCATTTCCAGGTGAAGAAGGTGTCCTCCTCCCACACCAAGGGCCAGACCGTGATCCAGTCCCAGGAGCCCCTGGACCGGGAGCAGCTGGTCCGGGTCATCAACGACACCGGCTATCAGGCCGGGGAGGTGGTGTCCCGTCCTCTGGAAAAGCGGGGCCTGTTGGGCCGCCTGAAAAAGTGACCATGGAATCTGCGTGTCTGCATGAACCCTCGCCGCTGCCGGAGCACACCGTCCGCCGGGAGACCCCGGACGGGGGCCAGGCGGCGGTGACGCTTTATCCGGTGTTTCCCGGCATCGACATCCACTATCACGATGTCCATGCCGCCTCCTGTCCCTTAGAACCCGCCGCCCCGGGGGTGCTGGAGATCAGCCACTGCCGGGAGGGGCGCATGGAGTACCGCTTGGGGAGCCGGTATTTCTATCTGGCCCCGGGGGACCTGTCCGTGGCCCGGCAGGACGTGCTGCCCACCCTGGCCGCCTTTCCCACCGGCCATTACCACGGCATCACCGTTACCGTGGACCCGGGGCTGGCGCCCCGGTGCCTGTCCTGCTTTCTGGAGGACGTGGAGGTGCAGCCCGCCGCCCTGGCGGAAAAATTCTGCGCCGCCGGAGGATATTTTGCCGCCCGGTCCTCCCGGCGGGTGGAGCACGTGTTTTCGGAGCTGTATCAGGTGCCGGAGGACCTGCGCCGGGGGTATCTGAAGGTGAAGATCCTGGAGCTGCTGCTGTTTCTCAGCGCTCTGGAGGTGCCCGCCCAGCCCCAGGCGGCTGCGCCGGGCCTTTCCCGGGGGCAGGTGTCCCTGGCCAGAAAGACGGCGGACTATCTGCTGGCCAACACCGAAAGCAAGGTGACGGTGCAGGAGCTGTCCCGGCATTTCGGGGCCTCCGCCGCCCAGATCCAGGCCAGCTTCCGGGGGGTCTATGGCAGCAGTCCCGCCGCCTGGCTGCGTCTGCAGAAGATGCACGGCGCGGCGGAGCTGCTGCGGTCCACGGACCGGACGGTGCTGGACATCGCCGGACAGTTCGGCTATGACAACGCCAGCAAATTCGCCCGGGCCTTCCGGGACGTCATCGGCGTGTCCCCCAACGAATACCGCAGCGGCCTGGATCAGGACTCCTGCGCGCCATAAATCAAAACCTCCGGCATAGCCGGAGGTTTTGATTTTATCGGCACAGATAGGAGAACCAGCCCTCGCTGCTGCGGGTCTCGGCAATGGTCCAGCCGTTATCCCGCAGGCACTGGGCCACCTCCTCCGCCCGGTCGTCGATGATGCCGGAGCACAGGAAGATGCCCCCCTCCTTCACCAGGGGCCGCACCGTGGAGGCCAGGGCCTTGATGACGTCGGCCACGATGTTGGCCACCACCACGTCATAGGGGCCGCCCAGCTCCTGCCGCAGGGCCTGATCCGTTACCACATCGCCCCAGCGGACGGTGTAGCGGTCCCGGCCCACGCCGTTGAGGGCGGCGTTTTCATAGGCCACGTCCATGCACTTTTCGTCAATGTCGCAGGCCACGGCCCGGTCCGCCCCCAGCAGCAGGGCGGCAATGGACAGAATGCCGCTGCCGCAGCCCAGGTCCAGCACCGTCTGGCCGCCGGTGATATGCTTTTCCAGGGCCGTCAGGCACAGGCGGGTGGTGGCGTGGCTGCCGGTGCCGAAGGTGAGGCCCGGGTTCAGCCGCAGGGCCACCCGGCCCTCCGGCACACCGGCGCTCTCCCACTCCGGGATGACGGTCAGCCGGTCGCCGATCTCCATGGGCTTGTAAAACTGCTTCCAGTTGTTCTCCCAGTCGGCGTCCTCCATGTTCTCCATGGTCAGCAGCAGCCGGCCGTATTCGGGGTGCTCCTGCTTCACCCGGGACAGGGCCATGCGGACCTGAGCCAGGGTGTTGTACCCGTCGGGACTGTCCTCCAGATAGAAGGTGATGCGGCACAGGCCCTTTTTCTTCTGCATCAGCTGGTCGTCCACATAGTCCCAATAGGCGTGGTTGTGCTCCAGAAAGTCCTGGAAATCCCCCTCGTCGTCAATGACCAGGCCGGTGATGCCCAGGTCCTCCAGCAGTGCGCTGACGGGCTCCAGTCCGGCAGGGGCGGCGTCGATCTTCAGCTCCAGCCACTTCATGCTCAGCGCTCCGTTCCCACGAAGAACAGGCCCATGGTGTTGGGGCCGGTATGGCTGCCGATGACGGGGCCGATGTAGTTGATATACACCTCTTTGACGCCGTAGCGCTGCTTGAGCTGGGCGGCCACGGTCTCCGCCTCCGCCTGGCAGTCCGCCTGGCAGATGAACATCACCTGATCCTGCAGGTTGATGCCCAGACGGCCCACGGTGTCGATGAGGGTGTTCAGACTGCTCTTGCGGCCCCGGGCCTTGCCCACCACCGTCAGCTTGCCCTCGTCGGAGGTGTGCATGATGGGCTTGATGGACAGCATGGTGCCCACCAGCGCCGTGGCGGCGGACACCCGGCCGCCCTTTTTCAGATAGTTCAGGTCGTCCACCGTGAACCAGTGGCAGACGTGGAGCTTGTTTTCCTCCACCCAGTCCCCCAGCTGGTCCAGGGTCAGGTTCTCCTCCAGCTTCTTGTGGGCGGTCAGGTACATCAGCAGGCCTTGGCCCAGGGAGGCGCTCAGGGAGTCGATGACCCGGATGCGCCCCTCCGGATACTTGGCCTGGACGCTTTCCGCCGCGATGCAGGCGGACTGGTAGGTGGTGGACAGGGCCGAGGAGAAGCTGATGCACAGGATATCCTTCCCCTGCTCCAGAATGGCGGACATGGCGTCCTCAAACTGGCCCACGTTGACGGCGGAGGTGGTGGCCATTTTGCCCGCCCGGATCCGCCGGTAAAACTCCTCGTTGCTGATGGCCGCGCCATCCAGGGTGTTGGGATAGTCCTGCCCGTCCATGTGCATGGTCAGGGGCAGCACCTCCAGCTGCAGGTCCTTTGCCATCTGGTCCGGCAGGTCGCAGCAGCTGTCGGTCATGAGAACATATTCGCGCATGGGAAAAACCTCCTTGGAAGGTATAGTTTTCGCGTTTTCTCGACATCTAATATACCATATTAGAACTCGCAAGGAAAGATGATTTTTAAAGTTTACAATTTGTTCACAATTCGGACACGGAGCACCGTTTCCAAAAAAATTGGAAATCTTCCGTCATCGGAAAGGAAGATAGTTACGAAAGAAACCCATCAGGGGTGTCTTTCGTTTGCAATCATAGGTTTTCAGAACTTGAAAAGTTCTGAAAACCGCACCCAGCTTGTCAAAAAGACCTTTTGACAAGCTGGGCGCAAAAAACGCAGGACCCGGCAGCCCTGCGGTGTTTTTTGCGGTCCGCCGCCCGGCAGCGGCGGACCATTTGTAAGAGAGAAAAACTTGGAGGGTATATGCGGAATGGAAAAGGATGGAAAAGCGAATTTGCGTTACAGCAGCTTGCACAGCAGGTCCAGCTCCACGAAAGCCAGAACCGGCATCAGAAACGCCAGCACCACCGTCAGGCCATAGAAGTGGCCGGTGGCCGTGCTCACCAGCGTGAGTGCCATCAATACAGAAGCAACAACGGCTGCAACTACCATACCGGTGCGATTCGTCTTCGTCATTTGAGAACACTCCTTTCTGCTGTTCCCGCGCCGCGTCCGGTGCGGTTCCCCTTCGGGCGAGTGATAAGATAACACGAAAAAAGGGATTTGTAAAATCGGTTCTTTTCCCTTATAATATAGGTCGCAATCTATAATTCCAGGAGGGCTCCGACATGACGGATATGGAGATCGAAACCTTTCTGACGGTGCTGCGCAGCGGGTCCATGACCGCCGCCGCCCAGGCGCTTTATATCACCCAGCCCACCCTTTCCGCCCGGCTCCAGACCCTGGAGGACGAGGTGGGGACGCCGCTGTTTGTCCGGGGCAAGGGCCTGCGGCGGCTGGAGCTGACGGAGGCGGGAACCCGGTTTCTGCCCCTGGCCCAGCGGTGGCAGCGGCTGATGGCCGAGATGCACGGCATTGCCGCCGCCGAGGCCCGGACCCACTTCCGCATCGGCGCTGCCTACACCGCCAACCAATATGTGCTGCCGCCGGTATACAAGCGGTTTCTGGAGCGGGACCTGCCGGTGGCTCTGCGGGTGGAGACCCTGTCCAGCCAGCAGGCCCAGGAGGCCGTTACCCGCCGGGAGCTGGACATGGCCATTGTGGAGGACGACGTGGGCTTCAACCCGGAGCTGCAGGTGACGCCCCTGTTCCGGGAGTCGTTCTATATGATCTGCTCCGAGGGCAGCGACTATCCGGAGCTGGTGAACCCCCACGACCTGGATATGTCCCAGGAGATCAACGTGTCCCAGCGGCGGGAGGTGCAGGTGTGGAACGACTATTGGTTCGGGTCCGACGCTCGGCCCCTGCTGAACACCGACACCATGTAGCTGGCGGATGCGTGGCCCCCTACCCGCCGGGTGTGGGCGGCGGCCCCGGCCATTGCCGCTGAGCATATGCGCCGGGCGGGCCGGGCCAAGATCTGCCGCTTCACCGCCCCGCCGCCGGACCGCATCAGCTATCTCATCGCCCCCCGGGCGGTGGAGCTGCCCCGGGAGGCGGCCCTGTTTCTGGAGGACCTGCGCTGGGAGCTGCAGCAGCACCCGGACGTGACCATCTATTTCTGACCGCACTCAGCTTGTCAAAAAAATCTTTTTTGACAAGCTGGAAAATGTGGAAAATTGGTAGCCAGATGGGAAAGAGTATGCTATAATTCATATATTATGTATCTGCCAGAATCGAGGCTTTCGCATATGAACCGGCAATATCCCTGTCTGGAAATCAGCCGCAGCCGCCTGCGGCACAATATGGAGGAGGTCATCTCCCGCTGCACCGCCCGGGGCATCCAGGTGTGCGGCGTCATCAAGGGGTGCAGCGGCCTGCCGGAGGTGGGCCGTATGTTCCGGGACTGCGGGGCCACCCAGCTGGCCAGCAGCCGCCTGGAGCAGATCGTCCGCTGCCGCCGGGCCGGGGTGCCGGGGCCGTATATGCTGCTGCGGATCCCCATGGAAAGCGAGCTGGAGGACGTGGCCCGGTGGTGCGACTATTCTCTGGAAAGCGAGGCCGCCACGCTGGACGCCCTGGAGGAGGTCTGCGCCCGGCAGGGCGTGATCCACAAGGCCGTGATCATGGCGGACCTGGGGGACCTGCGGGAGGGCTTCTGGGACCAGGACGAGATGCTGGACGTGTGCGTCCATGTGGAGCGGGACCTGCCCCATGTGGAGCTGGCAGGCGTAGGCGTGAACCTGGGGTGCTACGGCTCCATCCAGCCCACGCCGGAGAATCTGGGTCAGCTGGTACATATCGCCCGGCGGGTGGAGGACACCATCGGCCGGAAGCTGGAGATCGTGTCCGGCGGAGCCACCAGCTCCTTCACCCTGGTCCACTGGGGCACCATGCCGGAGGGCATCAACCACCTGCGCATCGGCGAGGGTATCTTAGTGGCCAAGGATTTACAGGTGGACTGGGGCATTCACGACATGGACTATCTGCGGATGGACTGCATGACCCTGCGGGCCCAGATCGTGGAGGTGAAGGACAAGCCCACCCACCCGGTGGGACCCATTATGGTGGACTGCTTCTGCAACCGGCCCACCTATGAGGACCGGGGCATCCGCCGCCGGGCCATTGCCGGCATCGGCCAGGCCGACGTGGGGGATATCATGATGCTGCATCCCCGGACGCCGGGTATGACGGTGGTGGGCGGCTCGTCGGACCACTGCATCCTGGACGTGGAGGACTGCGACCCCTGCCCGCAGGTGGGAGATATCGTGGATTTCGATGTGATCTACCTGACCATGCTGTATGCCAGCGCCCGGGAGGACGTGGCCGTGAAATTTGTGGACTAATTATAATAGGAGGATAGATTTTTGGATAACGAAGGATTGATGATTTTCATTTTCCAGGCCATCATTGCGCTGTTCGCGTTTTTCGTGGTGGCCCCCTGCGTGCTCAACGCCGTCAGCCTGTTCACGGTGCAGAAGCGCTTCGCTAAGACCATGATCGACCTGGGCGTGGTGCAGGCGGACGTGGTGCACAAGCTCCACCCCAAAAAGGAGATCGCCGGGGTCATTATCTCTCTGGTGGTGGTGGCGGCCTTTGCTTACGGCGTGTGGCGGCAGGCCCCCATCAGCTATCTGTCCGGCGGTCTGCCCCTGGTGGTGGGCTTCCTGAAATACCGCCAGATCGTCCAGTTCAACAGCCTGACGGTGAAGCGATTCCAGAACACCTATCAGGGCCAGATGGACGTGAAGAAGTACAACGACTATGTGAACAAGACCTTCTGAGTGCCAAAAGAGGACGGGGCAGCGCCCCGTCCTCTTTTCCTCGAAAAACCCCCGGTTTGTTCACAAAATCCTGTTGATTTTCGCGGGACGGCGTGGTATCATATCCCAAAATTCCGGGGATTCGGACCCGGCTGACGCAGGAGGACGGCATATGAAAGAAGTAAAGCCCCCGAAAAAACCGTTGATCTATTATTACGGCGTCGCCCTGGTGGTGCTGCTGCTGATCAACTTTCTGCTGGTGCCCCTGGTGGCCCGGCACGCGGTGCAGGAGGTGGACTACGGCACCTTCATGACCATGACCGAAAACAAGGAGATCGGCCAGGTGGAGGTGGAGGACAACCAGATCATCTTCACCAACAAGGACGGCAGCAAGATCTATAAGACCGGCCCCATGAACGACCCGGACCTGACCCAGCGGCTGTATGACGCCGGAGCGGAGTTTACCCGGGACATTGTGGAGGAGACCTCGCCTCTGCTGAGCTTTGTGCTGACGTGGATCCTGCCCATCATCATCTTCATCGCCATCGGCCAGCTGATGACCAAGAAGCTGACGGACCGGGCCGGAGGCCCCGGCTCCATGATGTTCGGCGCCGGGAAGTCCAATGCCAAGATCTATGTGCAGTCCACCCAGGGCATCCACTTCTCCGACGTGGCCGGTGAGGACGAGGCCAAGGAGAACCTGCAGGAGATCGTGAACTATCTCCATGACCCCGGCAAGTATCAGGAGATCGGCGCATCCATGCCCAAGGGCATCCTGCTGGTGGGCCCTCCGGGAACCGGCAAGACCATGCTGGCCAAGGCCGTGGCAGGCGAGTCCCAGGTGCCCTTCTTCTCCATCTCCGGCTCGGAGTTTGTGGAGATGTTCGTGGGCATGGGCGCGTCCAAGGTCCGGGACCTGTTCAGCCAGGCCAAGGAGAAGGCCCCCTGCATCGTGTTCATCGACGAGATCGACGCCATCGGCCAGAAGCGCAGCGGCGGCCAGTACGGCGGCAACGATGAGCGGGAGCAGACCCTGAACCAGCTGCTGACGGAGATGGACGGCTTCGACGACAATTCCGGCGTGATCATCCTGGCGGCCACCAACCGGCCGGAGTCCCTGGACCCCGCCCTGACCCGGCCCGGCCGCTTCGACCGCCGGGTGCCGGTGGAGCTGCCGGACCTGAAGGGCCGGGAGGAGATTCTGAAGGTCCACGCCCGGAAGATCAAGCTGGCGGAGAACGTGGACTTTTCCACCGTGGCCCGGATGGCCTCCGGCGCCTCCGGCGCGGAGCTGGCCAACATCGTCAACGAGGCCGCCCTGCGGGCGGTGCGGGACGGCCGGAAGCTGGTGACCCAGGCGGACCTGGAGGAGAGCATCGAGACCGTCATCGCCGGATATCAGAAGAAGAACGCCATCCTCACCGACAAAGAGAAGTGGATCGTATCCTATCACGAGATCGGCCACGCCCTGGTGGCGGCCCGCCAGACCCATTCCGCCCCGGTGCAGAAGATCACCATCATTCCCCGGACCTCCGGCGCCCTGGGCTATACCATGCAGGTGGAGGAGGGCAACCACTATCTGATGAGCCGGGAGGAGATCGAAAACAAGATCGCCACCTTCACCGGCGGCCGGGCCGCCGAGGAAGTGGTGTTCGGCTCCGTCACCACCGGCGCTTCCAACGACATTGAACAGGCCACCAAGCTGGCCCGGGCCATGCTGACCCGGTACGGCATGAGCGACGAATTCGGCATGGTGGCCCTGGAGACCGTCACCAACCAGTATCTGGGCGGCGACGCCTCCCTGGCTTGCTCGCCGGAGACCCAGACCAAGATCGATCGGCTGGTGGTGGAGCTGGTGGAGCGGCAGCACCAGAAGGCATTGCAGATCCTGCGGGACGACCGGCAGAAGCTGGATGAGCTGGCCAGGTTCCTGCACGAAAAGGAGACCATCACCGGCGAGGAGTTCATGAGCATCCTCAACGCGTGAACCTGAAAAAGAGAACGCCCTGCCGGGGGCGTTCTTTTTTTGTCCCCGGGCGCATACGGTGAAGAAAAAACGGGGAGGGGTTTGCCATGAAAAGGCTGCTGGGGACACTGCCGGTGCTGGTGCTGCTGCTGACGCTGTGTCCGGCCTGGGGGGTGGAGCTGCCGGTGCAGGCGGAGGCGGCGCTGCTGATGGAGAAGGAGACGGGACAGGTGCTCTACGCCAAAAACGAGCACCAGGCCCTGGAACCGGCCAGCGTCACCAAGGTCATGACCCTGCTGCTGGTGATGGAAGCTATCGACCGGGGAACCCTGGCCTATGACGACGTGGTCACCGTCAGCGACTATGCCGCCTCCATGGGCGGCAGCCAGATCTTTCTGTCCCCCGGGGAGCAGATCACCGTGGAGGACCTGCTGAAGGGGGTGTGCGTGTCCAGCGGCAACGACGCCGCCGTGGCCCTGGCGGAAAAAACGGCGGGGGTCACGGAGCTGTTTGTGGAGCAGATGAACAACCGGGCCCGGGAGCTGGGAATGCAGGACACCCATTTCGTCAACTGCACGGGCCTTCCGGCGGAGGGCCACGTCACCAGCGCCTGGGACATCGCGGTGATGTCCCGGGAGCTGATCCGCCGTCACCCGGACATCCGGCGCTTTACCACCATCTGGATGGACACCCTGCGGGACGGACAGTTCCAGCTGTCCAACACCAACAAGCTCATCCGCTTTTATGAGGGGGCCACGGGGCTGAAAACCGGGTCCACGGACTCCGCCAGATACTGCATTTCCGCCACGGCGGAGCGGGAGGGCATGGAGCTGATCGCCGTGGTGCTGAAATCCCCCACCGGCCAGCAGCGGTTCGAGGACGCCAAGACTTTACTCAACTATGGGTTCTCCACCTACGGCCTGGTGCATGCGTCTCCGGAGGAGCCGCTGCCGCCGGTGCCGGTGACCTTGGGGACCCGGGATGCGGTGCAGTCTATGGTGGACCCGGCGGAGGGCCTGCTGCTGGCGGAAAAGGCCCGGCTCCAGGGGCTGGAGCAGACGGTGACCCTGCCGGAGTCGGCGGCGGCTCCGGTGCGGCAGGGAGACGTGCTGGGTACGCTGACGGTGACCCAGAACGGCGAAACGCTGCTGGAGGTACCCATCCGGGCGGCGGAAACCGTGGAAAAGCTCACCTTCGGGGAGATGTTCCTGCGCCTGGCCCGGACTATGTGCTTCTGCGGGTGATCCTTGGCGGAAGCTGAACAGGAATGCTATTGCGGCACAGAGGAAACGGCGATACAATACAATGTAAACTTAGGAGGGTAATCATAATGCAAAATATTCTTCGATATCTGACCCCGGAGATCCTGGCCTGGGAGAGCGGCAATATCCAGGAGGTCCGGCCCCTGGGCAGCGTTCTGTGCCTGCCGGACGGGCGGGAGTGGTACGCCTTCGGCTTTACCCGGGATGCGTATTACGGCAGTCTCAGCCTGCTGATGGCGTCCTCCCGGAGGGAGTGCGGAGAATGGGCGCGGGCCAACAGTCCGGCGGCTATCCGCTTCGGCGCGCAGCGGTATCTTATTGATACGACCGCCTATAGGATGTTCAGCGGCAACGACGATCAGCTGTTCCGGCTGCCGCTGCTGCTGCGGGACCGTCCGCCCATGCCGGACTGGCTGAGAAGCACGCCGCTGCCCCGGCTCCTGATGGTGGACGCCCGGGTGGACCGGGCCCCGGAGCACATCCCCGGCGGTCCGGCGGAGCTGCTGCTGCGGGATGGGCGCGGCTGGGACCTGACCGCGCCCCGGGCAGAGCTGCGGACCATGTGATCGGATAGGATTTTCACCGTTTCGACGGGAATCCCCTTGTATTTTCCGGGAAAACGCGGTAAGATACGGTGTGATGAAAAATCCGATTTACACAGGAGGTAATCCCTATGATCCAGGTGGACCTGACCCATATGCGGCGATTTATCGCCCTGCCCTATGAGGCGGCGCTGGCGCCCCGCCTGCGCATCGCCCACAACCACTTGCAGAAGAGCGATGGAGCCGGAGGCGACTTCACCGGCTGGGTGCGCCTGCCCCAGGAGTATGACCGGCAGGAGTTCGACCGCATCCAGGCGGCGGCCCGGCGCATCCAGAGCGATTCCCGGGCCCTGGTGGTCATCGGCATCGGCGGCTCCTATCTGGGGGCAAGGGGCGTCATCGAGTGCCTGTGCTCCCCCAACTATAATCTCAGGCGCAAGGACACCCCCAACATCTATTTTGTGGGCAACGGCCTGTCCGACCGGCAGCTGCGGGAGACCATGGAGCTGCTGGAGGGGGTGGACTTCTCCGTGAACGTCATCTCCAAGTCCGGCACCACCACGGAGCCTGCCGTGGCCTTCCGGTTCTTCCGGGAGCTGCTGGAGAAGAAATACGGCCCCGACGGCGCGGCCCGGCGCATTTACGCCACCACCGACCGGCAGAAGGGGGCCCTGAAGTCCCTGGCCGATCAGGCCGGGTACGAGACCTTCGTGGTGCCTGACGACATCGGCGGGCGCTACAGCGTCCTCACCGCCGTGGGCCTGCTGCCCATCGCCGTGGCGGGCATCGACATCCGGGCCCTGATGCAGGGGGCCGCCCGGATGCAGGAGGTCTGCACCGCCGGAGATATGGAGCAGAACCCCGCCTGGCAGTACGCCGGGGCCCGGTACCAGCTCTACCGCGCCGGGAAAAAGATCGAGATCTTGGCCTCCTATGAGCCGTCCTTCCGGTTCATGTCCGAGTGGTGGAAGCAGCTGTACGGCGAGTCCGAGGGCAAGGAGAACAAGGGCCTGTTCCCGGCCAGCGTGGAGTTCACGGCGGACCTGCACTCCATGGGCCAGTATATCCAGCAGGGGGAGCGCCATCTGCTGGAGACGGTGGTGCGCTTCGATCCGGAGGAGCAGGAGAGCACGGTGCCCTTCGACGCCGCCGACGGCGACGGGCTGAACTTCCTGGCGGGCAGGACCATGGACTTTATCCGCACCCAGGCCATGGACGGCACCCTGCTGGCCCACGAGGAGGGCGGCGTGCCCAACATCATCCTGCGCTGCGGGGCTCTGAACGCGGACACCCTGGGGCAGCTGATCTATTTCTTTGAATATGCCTGCGGCCTGTCGGGCTATCTGCTGGACGTGAACCCCTTCGATCAGCCGGGGGTGGAGGCGTATAAGAAGAATATGTTCGCCCTGCTGGGCAAGCCCGGCTATGAGGACATGGGCCAGGCCCTGCGGGAAAAGCTGGGCCGGTAAAAAACCGTATATTTTCCCATTGCCATTTCCGTCAAGTTATGGTATGGTATACATATATGCAAAAGGAGTGATCTCTTATGGTTAGATTGATTATGGGCGACAACGGCGCGGGCAAGACCAAGCAGCTCATCGAGCTGGTTCATGCCTCCGTGGCCGAGGAGGGCGGCTGCGTTGTCTGCATCGAGCCCGGCGCGGACATGACCTACGACATCAAGTCCTCTGTGCGCCTGGTCAACGCCGGTGAATACCACTTGGATTCTTTTGAGTGCCTGCGGGGCTTCATCAGCGGTCTGTATGCGGGCAATTACGATATTTCCCACGTCTATGTGGACAACCTCTGCAAGATCGTACATAGCGAGGACTTCGCCGCCGTGGAAAAGTTCCTGCACTGGCTGGACAGGTTCAGCGACGCCAACACCGTGAAGTTCACCGTGACCCTCACCGCCGACGCTTCCGTGGCCACCGAGGGCATGCGCAAGTATCTGTAACCGAATCAAGTAAAAAAATCCGCAGGGCACAGCCTTGCGGATTTTTTTATGGAGCGCAGAGAATCAAAGGTTCTATGCAATAGCCCCGGGACGCTATCGCGTCCCGGGGCTATTGCTATTACCTGACTTTTTAGGGTCAGCTCAGGTGCTTTTTCTTGCCCAGCAGCAGGGCGGCGGCAGCCAGCAGGGATACGGAGGCCGCAGCCAGCCACAGAGCGGTGTGAGCCTCGTCGCCGGTCTTGACGCCGGGATTCTCGGGCTCAGCGGGCTTGTAGTTGGGGTCGGTCTCGCCGCAGTTGGTGCACTTGCCGTCCTTGTAATCGTGGCCGGTGGCCTTGACGACTTCACCCTTGGTGACGGTTTCGCCGCAGGTCTTGCAGACCTCATCGCCGGTGTAGCCGTCCTGGGTGCAGGTAGCATCCTTGGCACCCACCAGCTGGGTATCGTGGCCGGTGGCGGGGATAACCTCGCCCTTCTTCACGGTCTCGCCGCAGACGGTGCAGACTTCGTCGCCGGTGTAGCCATCTTCCGTGCAGGTGGCGGCCTTGGCGCCTACCAGCTGGGTCTTGTGGCCCAGGGAGGGCAGGGTCTCGGTGCGGGTGTCGGTATAGTTCTTGCCTTCCAGGGTCACGGTGGCGGTATAGGTCCGGACGCCCTCGGTGGAGCAGCCGGGCTGGGTGGTGACCTCGCTGGTGATGCTGGCGGGCAGGACCTTCACATGGCCGGCATCCCGGGCGCAGGCGAAGGAGGCCTCGGCGGCGCCGCAGCCGGTCCAGGTCCACACGGGCTCGCCCCAGGCGTGGCCCAGCACGCCGATGGTCAGGGCCTCCAGGGTGGTCTCGTTCTTGCCTTCGGCGTCGCTGAACAGCTTGCCGCAGACGGAGCACACCCAGTGGGCCTTGACGCCGGTCTCCTCGCAGGTGGCGGGGACCTCCGCCACGGCGGTGAGGGTATGACCATCGGCGCAGGGATCGGTGGCGCCGTAGGTCATGGTCACGTTGTCGATGGCGAACATGGCGTCGGTATCGTCATAGCCCTGGTTGGCCTTCTTATAGAAGTGGAAGGCGAACTGGGCATTGTCCGTGCAGAAGGCGGCGGGAACGGCAACGTTGGCCGTGCCCATGAACCAATAACCGCTTACCGGCTCCAGATCGGCTGCGGTCCAGATGGTGGTCCAGGTCTGGCCGCCGTCGGTGGTGGCCTCCACGGTCACGGAGCAGTAGTTGCCGATGACGGACTTGAACAGCAGGTAATCGAAGCTCAGCGTAGGCGTCTTGCCGGTGAGGTTCACCACCGGGGAGATGAGATACTCATCCTGCAGCTTATCGCTGCCGCCTGCCATAGGCAGCAGAGGCTTGCGGATGCCGCCCACGCTCCAGCCGCCGCCCCAGGGATCTTCATAGTAATCCATGTCGATGCGGGCCTGCTTGGTGGAATTGAGCTTGGTATTGGTGCCCTGGTACCAGGTATAGGGGCTGTCGCTGCGGGTGGACTGGAGGGTCCAGCCGTGGCCGGGGAAGGTCTCGGACTCGAAGTCGTTGTCGAACTGCACGTCGGAGGCCGTCTTGGTGAACAGGGCGGCGATGGTGTGGTTGGCGGTGACATTCTCAAAGGTGTAGCTGTCCACCGCGCCCACGCTCTGGCCGTCCACCAGCACATCGGCGATGGCATAGCCCTCCTGGGCGGCGATGGCGAAGGTCTGGGACGCGCCCTCCTTCACGGACACCGCACCGGCAGGGGTGATGGAGCCGCCCTCACCGGCGGTGGCGGTGATGGTGTACTTCTGGGCTACGGGGCCGTCCTCCACCGCCATCAGCTTCACATTGTCGATGGCCAGCTGGCCGGTAGTGTCCTCATTGGGATGGACATAGCGGAAGGCAAACTGGACGCCGTCCACATTGTACTCGGCGGGCACGGGAACCTCTGCGCTGCCGGAAATGATGTAGTTGCTGGCCTGCTGGCCGGTATAGCTGTCTTGGAAGTTCCAGATAGCGTTCCACGTCTTTCCGCCGTCGGTAGAAGCTTCCACCGTAGCGGTGAAGGTCTTGTTCTTGATGCCGTACTCGCCGTAGGCGAAGTCGAAGGTCAGAACGCCGTCACGGGTACCGGACAGGTCCACCACCGGGGAGATCAGGTACTCATCCTGTGCACCCTTCCAGTCGTTGCTGATGTAAGCGTGCTTGGAATCATTGCCCTCGTTCTTCCAGTTGTAATAGGTATACTGCTCCCATGTGCTGCTGGTATCCTGCACCTTCACGGTCCAGCCGTGGAAGGGGAAGCTGTCGCCGGCCACATCCTCGAAGTCGTTCTGGAACATCACCACGGGGACGTCGGGAATCTTCTCGAAGGTGGCGGACACGGCATAGCTCTGGTCCATGACCAGGGTGTAGGCGCCGTCCGTCACGTCCACGGTGCGGCCGTTGACCTTCACGGAGGCCAGCTGATAGCCGGGGTCCGGGGTGAAGGTGATCTCGGCGCTTGCGCCGGGGGCGTATCTGGTCTGACCGGCGGGGGCCACGGTGCCGCCCTCATTGGCGGTGGTGGTCAGGGTGACGGTCTCGCCGGACGGCTGGGCCTTCTGGAAGGTGGCAGAGATGGTGTGGTCCACGCCCACCCGCTGGAAGGAGTAGTAGCTGATGGGGCCGAGATCGGCGCCGTCCACGTTGACGTTGACGATCTCATAGCCCTGGGCGGGAGCGATGTCGAAGGTCTTGCTGGTACCCTTCTTCACCAGGGTCTGACCGGCGGGGGTGATGGTGCCGCCCTCACCGGCGGTGGCGGTGACGGACACATAGTTGTCCCGCTCCTCGGCGTACAGCTGGACGTTGTCCATAGACAGGGTGGAGCCGCCCTTACCGGTGTAGACAAAGGCGAAGCGCAGGTCCTTGCTGCTTTGCAGGCTCTCGGGGATGGTCACCTTGGCCTGGGTCTTGGTCCAGGCGGTGAACAGGCCGGAATCCCGCTGCAGGTTCCAGATCTCCTGCCAGTTCTCGCCGCCGTCGCCGGAGGCCATGACCTGCAGGTTGCAGTGCTTATACTCCACGGTGTACCAATAGGTGGTGTAGAAATCGAAGACCATGTGGACCTCGGTATCCACGCCGCTGATATCGGTGGTGCGGGAGATCAGCCACTCGTCCTGCTGGTTGTCGTCGTCATGATCCACGGCGGCCATGTAGTCCTCGTCGCGGTACCAGGTGTTCAGAGAGCCGCCCTTGCTCTGGACGCTCCAGTCGTCGGGGAGCCACTTCTCGTTGAAGTTCTCGGTCCAGAGGATGTTGGTGGGGGTGATGGTGCCGTGATCGTCGGGGTTACCCTTGGCGGTGACGGTGTACATCTTGGAGTTGCCGGCGTAGTCGTGGACGATCATGCCGAAGGTCTCGCCGAAGCCGGTGATGTCATACTCCTTGATGTGGCTGGTGACGCCGGGCTTGTCCTCGCCGAAGCCCTGCATACCATAGAGCATCTCGCTGTTCTTGATGTTGTAGAACACCACGGCCGCCACATACTGGTTGTCGGACACGTCCAGGCTCAGATAGTACCGGCCCTCGGACTCGGTGACCTTCAGGTTGTCGGCATGAGGCTCCTCGGTGTCGATGGTGATGGGGAAGGACCAGGAGTGCTTCTGGTTGGTCCCCACGCCGTCGCCATAGGGCAGGGTGGCCTCGATGGTCACGGTGGCCTTGGTGTTGTTGGGCAGCTTGGCGTTGTGGGCGTCGGTGCCGTACCAGGGCTCGATGCCGTCATATTCGGCGTCCACACCGGCGGGCACGATGCGGTAATAGTCGTAGCTGTAGATGGACTTGCCCACATACTCGCAGTCCTTGCTGTAGTACACCTGGCCGTTGGCGCCGGTGATGGTGTATTTCAGGCTCTTGGTATTGCGCAGCAGACCGGTGTAGATGCCGGTGAGGCTGTCCATAAAGTCATCGTTGTTGGGAGAGATGGCGTTGCGGTCCGCCAGATACGGCACGCTGGTGTAGTTGTTGTCACCCAGGTAGGTGTCCACCGTGTTCTCGCTGGAGGAGGAGAAGGCGGTGTTCATGTACGCCTGGGCCTGGCTGGCGGAGCCGTCCAGAGTCTCCCAGTAATCGGTGGAATCCATGATGGGAGCCTTGGTCCAGTCGCCGTAGAAGGCCAGGAACGGCAGGCCCAGGTCAATGGGATCGGTCAGGGCGCTGCCGTCGGCGGCCACCTGGGTCAGGGTCACGAAGCCCTCCACATAGCTGCCGTTGGGGAACTGGGCCAGCATCGCCCGGCCCTCGTCGGTGACGGTAACGGTGACGGTGACGTCGGCGGTCTTGCCGGGGGCCACGGCCACCCGGTTATTCTCGCAGTTGGTGGTGAAGGTGTGGGGCAGCAGCCGGGAGCTTCCGCTGATGGTGGAGAACTCCTGCCCGCTGCCGTTGACATAGGCCTCGGTGGTGTCCGTCAGGACGATGGGGGTCACGTCGTAATACAGGGTGTCGCTGCCGGTGTTGTGGACGGTGAAGTTCATGGTGTACACGCCCTTCATGGCGGGATCGTCCTTCAGCTCCAGCTTGGGACGCTCCATGCCCTCCACGGACAGATAACCCCGGGTATTCACGGCGTCGTTGATGCTCATCAGGCCAGCGCCCTGCTTCCGGGGGGAATAGGGCACGCCGTTGTCGTCATAGATCACATGGGCGGTGCTCATGAGCAGGGTGTCGGTCATGTGCTTGCGCTGGGCGCCGGTCATGCTGTTGTCCCGGGCCTTTAGGGCCTGCTGGACGATGGCCATGCCGCCGGCCGCGTGGGGGGATGCCATGGACGTGCCGTCCATGCTCTCATAACCGCCGGGCACGGCGGCATAGATGCCCGCGCCGGGGGCGGTGATCTCCGGCTTCAGGGTCAGCTCGGGGGTAGCGCCCCAGCTGGAGAAGTCGGCCATGCCATAGGTGGGGGATTCCACCAGGGCGTCGGCGGAGGCCACGGACAGAGTCTTGGTCTCCTGCTGCTTCATGTATTCACCGGCGGCCTGGGAGATAAACGCGCAGGGGATCTTCCAGTCGGTGATGGACATGTACAGCATGCCGGGGACGTTGTTGTACACCAGCATGCCAATGGCGCCGGCGTTGGCGGCGTTGCGCTCCTTCTGCTCATAGTACATGCCGCCGCCCCGCTGCACCAGGGCGATCTTGCCGGTCAGGTCCAGGCCCGCATAGTCCTCCTCCGCGCCGTAGTTGGGAACCACCACATACTCGATGGAGCCCCGGGCGGACAGACTGCGGAAGGGCTTGGCGTTCTCGTCCTCGCTGATGGTGGCGCTGTCCTGATAGGCCAGGTTCTTGCCGCCCACGGTGACATAGGGGCCCTTGACCATGCCGTTGGACACGGCGGCCACGGACAGGGACTCGCCATAGGTGGAGGGCTCGCTGACCAGGCCGTAATCGGGGTTGGAGGCCAGGGCCTTGCCGCCGAAGGCATCACCATAGGCGGCGTTATAGGCGTTGCCCGCGGCCACAGCCAGGGACACGCCGCTCTCGCCGGTGCGCTCGAACACGTCCAGCAGGCTCTTGGTGAAGGCGTCCTCGCTGTCATAGTCGATGTAGCCGCAGTCGGAGCCAAGGCTCAGGTTGGCCACGTCCACGCCCAGCAGGATGCAGTCCTCCAGAGCGGCCAGAATGTCCGCATAGGACGCGCCGCCGGTGGACTTGAACACGTTCATGTTGATGATCTGGGCCTGGGGAGCCACGCCCATGGCGGCCTCGTTGACGCCGGTGTTGCCGGCGGCGGTGGAGGCAACGTGGGTGCCGTGGCTGCCCTTATCGCCGGGCATGCCGTCCTTGTCCCTGTCGCCGTAGTCAAACTGGAAGGGGATCTTGGCGCTGTAATACAGGTCGGACACGCTGATGCCGGAGATGATCTGCTCCACCTGGAAGTCGTACTGCTCCAGCATGGACTGGAGCTTCTCCCGGGTCAGGGAAGGGCTCTTGGGGGCGGTCTTGAAGATCTCGTGGCCCATGTCCACGCCGGTATCCAGAATGGCCACCAGCATTCCCTCGCCGGTGAAGCCCGTGGTATTATAGATACCGCCGCCGATCATCCGGTTGCTGTTGGCGGTGTCGGGCAGCAGCTCAAACGTGGGGGAAATGAAGGCGGACTGCACGCAGTCCAGCTTCCGGATGGCCTTGTACTGGCCATAGGTCACTGTGGCGGAAAAGCCGTTGAGCAGGGTGGTATACTGCCGCTGGGGCTCCACCTGCCCGTCAATGGCCCGGTTGATCTGAGCCAGGGCGCTCTTCTGCGTGCGCAGCAGGGCGTTGACCTGGGCCCGGGAATCCGGGTCGGCCACGGAGTCGTTGACCACCACGATGATCTCGACTTCGTCGCTGTCGTCGAGCTTCGCGGTGTTCTCCATCTGGATTTTTTCGCCGTTTTTCTGGCCGCTGCGCAGGACCTGGCGGGCGATATCGTTGGCGATACCGCTGACCGTGGTTTCCTGCAGGGAGGCGTTGACCTCCTGCTCAGCTGCCTGGGCGAATGCCGTCACCGGCAGGGCGGTCAGGATCATCAGAACCGCCAGAGCCAGTGCGCAGCACCGTTTGATAGCTGTCATCTCGTTCCTCCTATAAAAAATATTGTCCGCCGCTGCATAAAAGTTCAGCGCAATTTACATATTATACCAGCTTTTGGGCTTTAATGCAATGACGTATCGGCATAAAATGCCAAAATATTTTCCAAATTTTCCGGCATTCTCCAGTCAAAAAAACGGCCCCGGGCCAGACACCCGGGGATGGAGCTTTCCGGCGCGCTGCAAGGCTATGCACTTGCGGACCGTCCGCGGCTCCGTCCGACGGATCGCGCGGGAAATGCCCGCAATTTCGAAAAATCCCTTGCGCAGCATAAAAATACGGTGCCTGCGAAAAATCCCGCCGGGAATCCGAAAAAATCGGGCTCCCGGCGGGGTTTTATGTTGACAAAGGGGCCGCGCCTGTGGTACAATAAGACGCTATATTGAGAAAATGGGGCCTGATGCCCCATTTCAAATCTGCTGTTATGATACCAGCTTTCCCCCGAAATTACAAGTGGGCCCGGGCGAAAACAAACAACCGAGCCGAGCGTATCATAATCCCGGGAGAGCGGTTCCCAAGGAAAAGCACGGAGAAAATGCGAAAAGAAAGGCGTGAGTATTGAAGATGGCCAAGGACAAGTATTATGGCAAGACCCTGCGCAAGAACTTTGCCAGACACGAAGAGGTCATGGCGATGCCCAACCTGCTGGAGATCCAGAAGAAATCCTATCAGTGGTTCCTGGACACCGGCCTGCGGGAGGTTTTCGCCGACGTGGCCTCCATCGGCGACTATGCCGGCAACCTGGAGCTGAGCTTCATCGACTACAGCATGGACGAGAAGCCCAAGTACGACGTGGAGGAGTGCAAGGCCCGGGACGCCACCTATGCCGCCCCCATGAAGGTCAGCGTGCGCCTGCACAATAAGGAGACCGGCGAGATCAAGGAGCAGGAGATCTTCATGGGCGATTTCCCCCTGATGACCCACTCCGGCACCTTCGTCATCAACGGCGCCGAGCGCGTGGTGGTCAGCCAGATCGTCCGCTCCCCCGGCATCTACTACGGCAAGGAGATCGACCTGAAAACGGACCTGCCCCTGCTGACCTCCACCGTGATCCCCTACCGGGGCGCGTGGCTGGAGTATGAGACCGACAGCAGCGAGGTGTTCTGGGTCCGCATCGACAAGAACCGCAAGCTCCCCATCACCTGCCTGATCCGGGCCCTGGGCCTGAAGACCGACGGCGAGATCCTGGACCGCTTCGGCGACGATCCCCGCATCGTGACCACCATGGAAAAGGACACCTGCAAGTCCTATGAGGAGGCCATGCTGGAGATCTATCGCAAGCAGCGCCCCGGCGAGCCCCCCACGCTGGACTCCGCCGAGAACCTGATGCAGGGCCTGTTCTTCGACCCCCGGCGGTATGACCTGAGCACCGTGGGCCGGTATAAGTTCAACAAGAAGCTGACCCTGTGGGCCCAGGCCAAGGGTCAGAAGCTGGCCGAGCCCGTGGCCGACCCCGCCACCGGCGAGCTGCTGCTGGAGGAGGGCCACGTCCTCTCCGGCGACGACTGCCGCACCCTGGACGCCATCGGCGTGGGTATGGTGAAGGTCCGGCTGGAAAACGGCGAGGTCATCCGCATTTTCACCAACCGCATGTGCGACATGAGCCGCTATGTGGACTTTGACCCCAAGGCCTGCTGCGGCATCAAGGAGCGGGTGCGCTTTGACGTGCTGCAGGAGCTGCTGAGTCAGTATCAGGGCGAGGAGCTTATCGAGCAGTGCCGCCTGCAGGCGGACCGACTGGTGCCCAAGCACATCATCGTGGACGACATCCTCACCTCCATCAACTATATGAACGTCCTGGCCCACGGCCTGGTGCAGAAGGACGATATCGACCATCTGGGCAACCGCCGCCTGCGCTGCGTGGGCGAGCTGCTGCAAAACCAGTTCCGCATCGGCTTTAGCCGCATGGAGCGGGTCATCCGGGAGCGGATGACCATCCAGGACCTGGACATCGTCACCCCCCAGAGCCTCATCAACATCCGGCCCGTTACTGCGGCCATCAAGGAGTTCTTCGGCTCCAGCCCCCTGAGCCAGTTCATGGACCAGACCAACCCCCTGGCCGAGCAGACCCACAAGCGGCGTCTGTCCGCCCTGGGCCCCGGCGGTCTGAGCCGGGAGCGGGCCAACATGGAGGTCCGCGACGTGCACTACAGCCACTATGGCCGCATGTGCCCCATCGAGACTCCCGAAGGTCCCAACATCGGCCTGATCTCCTATCTGGCCACCTATGCCCGGGTCAATGAATACGGCTTCATCGAGGCCCCCTTCCGCCGGGTGGAGCGCCCCTCCGGCCGCGTCACCGACGAGATCACCTATATGACCGCCGACGTGGAGGATCAGTACGTTGTGTGTCAGGCGGCGGAGCCGGTGGACGAGAACGGCTGCCTCATCGGCCCCCGTATCACCTGCCGCCACCAGGACGAGACCATCCAGGTGGAGCCGGAATACGTGGACTACATGGACATCTCCCCCCGTATGATGGTGTCCATCGCCACGGCCATGATCCCCTTCCTGCCCAACGACGACGCCAACCGCGCCCTGATGGGCGCCAACATGCAGCGGCAGGCCGTGCCTCTGCTGCGGCCGGAGGCCCCCATTGTGGGCACCGGTATGGAGCACAAGATCTGCCTGGATTCCGAGGTGGTGGTGCTGGCCGAGGGCGACGGCGTGGTCACCAAGGTGGACGCCACCAACGTGTCCGTCCGCTATGACAGCGGCGAGACCAAGGACTATAAGCTCATCAAGTTCCTGCGCTCCAACCACGGCACCTGCATCAACCAGAAGCCCATCGTTTCCGTGGGCGAGCGGGTCCACGGCGGCGACGACCCCACGGTGCTGGCAGACGGCCCCGCCACCGATCAGGGCGAGATCGCCCTGGGCCGCAACATCCTGGTGGGCTTCATGACCTGGGAAGGCTATAACTACGAGGACGCCGTGCTGCTCAACGAGCGGCTGGTGAAGGAGGACGTTTACACCTCCATCCATATCGAGGAATATGAGATCGACGCCCGGGATACCAAGCTGGGGCCCGAGGAGATCACCCGGGATATCCCCAACGTGGGCGAGGACGCCCTGAAGGACCTGGACGAGCGGGGTATCATCCGCGTGGGCGCCGAGGTCCACGCAGGCGACATCCTGGTGGGCAAGGTCACCCCCAAGGGCGAGACCGATCTGACCGCCGAGGAGCGGCTCCTGCGGGCCATCTTCGGCGAGAAGGCCCGCGAGGTTCGCGACACCTCCCTGAAGGTACCTCACGGCGAGAGCGGCATCGTCATCGATACCAAGGTCTTTACCCGTGAAAACGGCGACGAGCTGGGGCCGGGCGTGAATCAGGTGGTTCGCGTCTATATCGCCCAGCGCCGCAAGATCCAGCCCGGCGACAAGATGGCCGGCCGTCACGGCAACAAGGGCGTCGTGTCCCGCGTGCTGCCCCAGGAGGATATGCCCTTCCTGCCCGACGGTACGCCGCTGGATATCGTGCTGAACCCCCTGGGCGTTCCCTCCCGTATGAACATCGGTCAGGTACTGGAGGTTCATCTGGGCTACGCCGCCAAGACCCTTGGCTGGAAGGTGGCTACCCCCATTTTCGACGGCGCCACCGATAAGGATATCACCGAGGCGCTGGAGCTGGCCGGTCTCGATCCCGA
>OLXN01000571.1_pt1 | contig 29676 bp, 30 predicted proteins | sample 1674021 | NCBI WGS metagenome assembly OLXN01 (sample SAMEA103958137, study PRJEB25191) | human gut metagenome | biome: human-associated habitat [ENVO:00009003]; feature: intestine environment [ENVO:2100002]; material: feces | place: Germany | collected 2013/2015
AACTGTTGCCCGACAAAACGACATTCGGTGCAATGATAGTTACTTTCGGCGACCCCATCGGCACACTGGACGGTATTTTTGAGGACGTGAAAACATGGGGTGTCTGTTCCCTGAAAGGCTGGATAGATAGCTACGAAAGCACCCGTTTCACGTCCATAGACGTAGATAAGGCAGTTATAACGAGTGAATATAATATGGAATGTGAAAAGAATGGTTGGAACATAACACACCCATAAAGAACATTATAATCGGTTAATGAAGAACGGCGGCAAATGCCGCCGCTACTTTCTTTCCGTGAGCCGAAGCGGACAAAGAAAGATAGCAAAGAAACCTTTGAAATTCCCTAAAAATAAAGATAATCAAATTATACTAATTATCTTTCTCTCGCTCTTTTTCATCATTATATGGATGAAAAGTAAGTAATCGTCCTGATGGTTCTATTTCAACCCGATAGTAGTTACCGTTAAAATAAATAGCTCTTTTGCCTTGGCGTTTAAAGTTTTTATTAGGATTTGCTTTGAACTCTTCTTCTATTTCTTTCTCTACAGATATAATAACCGATTTTATAAGTTCTCTGATATTAGGAAATTCATACTGAAAGGTTGTTTTTTCTTTATATTTCCCATTTTGCAAGTCTGAAGTATGGCGTATTATAATATGTAGAAACCTTTCTAAATCCCACCATATTGACTTTGACCATGACAACAGAACTTCATCTTCAAATCTATACGCAATAGCTAATAATTTCATTTGTTGCTCAATTGGTAAATTGTTCCAATTGTTATCAGAACGTTGTATTTCATTTTTTAATATGGTTTCTTTCTCCTTAAATTGACTATGCCAAATATTATGTATTTCTTTATTCTCTTCATCAGTTAATCCAGCATAAGAAGATTTAATTTTTAAATATTTTTCCCTAATCGGAAGCTTTGGTTGATTAGTTTCATTATCAATAATATATTGCAATTCTTCGGCTGTAATATTATTGGGCTCAAAATATTGTTTTAAGGCATAGAAATCATTTTTTTCAATATTGGAAAGTTCACATCCATCTTTTAGCTTGGTTTTATATAATCCAAGCATCATCATATGACTTTCTTTCTCGGAAATGTTTACGTCTATTTTTATTTGATTGGGAATTTCTTTTTTGTTTTTTTCTGAATACACATTTTTTCTTGGACGATTTACACAGCTTACACTTGCAATATCATCATTAAGAATTCCGTCCTTGTCTAAAGAGACTTTTTGTTCTTCGGATAAATTGTGAAGAATTGACGGAGAAAACAATATTCTTTTACTTGAGCGAGGAATATGTTTTAATTTTAATAACTGTTCTAATTCTTCTCGCTGTTCTAATGTATATTTGAATGTTCCCATTAGTGATTGACCGAACTTATTATATGCTTCGCTTCCTTGATGAAAATCTAAAGCAATAAAAGCATCATATTGTCCGTACATACTGTAAAGCTCTTCATAAGAAAAATTCATACTACCATATTTTTTTCGTAATCTACATGTCCTAAATTTTTTTTTCCCAAAAGACTTTTTAAATTCTTTCATCTATCTATTAGTTACAAGTTCTTTTGCAAAATTACACATTAAGAAAACACCCAGCAATATTTTGCTGGATGTTTATTAACATATTCATTATAAAAGGTTTATTCTTTCTTGCTACCGTCATTATTGAATGAAAACGTCAGTTGTTCCAACTGCCCGAAAGTATCCTGAAAATACACATCTACCGTTTGCTGGTCGGTTGATGCAGAGGTATAATAAAGCCGGAATGTTTCACCCGGAAGCGGGTACAGGTCATTCGGCAGTAAAACCGTCCCATCGGACATTTTCAGCGTTCCCGCCCCGTCCGGTTGGAAATAGCGGATGAAATATTTTGTTTCCTCAAACCGCCCGTCCCGGTGAAGCTGGCAGCGTATTTCCGCCGTTTCACCAACCTTTAGTTTCTTCGGTACTGGCATCGTTTCGATACTGAACGGGTAAGACTGCTGTATATCCACGTTGTCACTACACGCACCCACCAATAACAAGGCAACCACCATGTAGCACCCTGTTAGCATCTTATAAATTACATTTCTCATATACATTATATATAATAGGTTAGTTTATCACATTATAAATTTCAGTCCCACGCCAAACTGTGTGTGGAACTTTCCGACTGAAGAACCGAACAGGCATCTTTCCCTTGCGTTAATCAGGAACACCACCCGGTCGGTAATGTAACTTTCCAGTTCCAGCGTCAGCGCACCACCATAGACAAAACCGTCCTTATCGGTCAGGGTCGAGCCATCGGGCAGCAATTTGTCCCCCCAGTTGCTTGTTTCATACCCGGCAAAGGCAGACAAGCCCAGCGAAAGGAAAAAGGTTTTCTTCCGGTCTGAAAGGAAATTCAGATAGTAACCGCCCTCACCTGTAAACTGGCTCACGGGTATCTGTAAATCCTTATAGGGGTAATGCTTTTCGAGGTATTCCCCGCCGATAACCCACCTGTTCCCGTTTTTGGTATAGGTACTCATGGCAGCCCCGAAGTAATAGGCGAAATCACTTTTACTGTTCCAGTGAACACCGTCCGCCATGCCACCCGTAACCTGCAAACCCTTCATTCCCGGCAGACATCTTTGTGCGTGTGCCTGGTTAAAAGTCAGGCACAGCACAAAAAGGGATATAATACAGCATATCCTTTTCATGTTCATTTGATTTTAAGTTCGTTAATCACTTTGGCAGCCACGATGTCGGAATTTTCCACCCGGATAGTTTGGTGTCTGCCCCCGTTCTTTTCCACCAGTTCAATGACTAATATCTTATCGTCAGGGATAGTGAACTGCGGAACGGTGTACACGGTGCGGACGGTACTTTTACCGCCGATAACCAGTATCTCGTTATAGCTCCGCACCGGGTCGATAACGGTTTCCTGAATAGCCGTTCTTTTGGCTGTCTTTTTATCCACAATTTTAAAGCGAATGAAATCGGTATCAAACGGCACGTTTGAACTGTTCCTTGTTTGTGTGTGGAAGTAGAACAACCCGTTATGCGAATAAATGCCCTTTACCAAGAACTGCACTCCGAAACGCTTGCATCCCAAATGCTTTATTTCCCGGTCATTATTCTTGTAGATGGACTGCATAATCAGCTTTACCAAAAGCGAGCTTTCGTTACCCAGTTCACGGAAATAGATGTTCATCCGGGTATGGCTGAAATCCGTTGTGTCCTCATTCTCCAAGAAGTCTTTCATTTCAATGTTCAGCATTTCCGGTTCATGTGCGTATTTTGCATTGAAACTGTAAAAGCTGCCATCCTCACAGATAACGGAAAAATTGGTTTCACCGGGAAAGCCCTCTGTCGTAGCCTTGACCCTGACAACATTTTCCGCCCCGTCCGCTTTTCCGGCAATGATGTAGTTACTGCCTAAATCCACGTACTTTACGGCAGACGGAAAAATGATATGTACCGTTTTGGCGAATGTCACCTGTACGCCGTAAGGTGTCACCATTTGACGGTAAGGGAGCTTCTTTGTGATGCCCTGATACAAATCGTTACTTTGTGCTTTCATTGAAACCACGCCCAAGAGTAGGGCGAACATGATAATTAACTTTTTCATTTTGGATTGAAATTTTTATGGTTGATAAATAAATTACTGTTGTTTGGCGTAAAGCATTACCTGATAGTTCGCTTTCAGGTGTACTTTAACCGTTCTGAACTTCTTAGCAAGGTATTGCGAACCGCCCTGCATCAAGCCCCTTGTAATATCCATTACGACCTGCTGCCCGGCACTTTGCGCAAAGGAAATGCTCGTACCCAGTCCCGCACCGATATTTGCCATCGCTTCCTTTGCCGCTTCCTGTTCCAGTGACGAGGGAACGGAAAGCCCCTTTTGCCCGTCACTGTCGTAAACGGCAAGTTCCACCGAAATGATGTTACCCGCATATTCAAGCGAGGACACCAGTATGTCGAGCCGTTCCCCCTGCACTTTGGCACTTCCTGAAACAAGGCTGTTTTTGGGGACAATCACATTTCCCGCCTGTAACGGTTCTAACAGCCGGAGTTTAACCGTTTGTCCGTCCATAAGAGTTTGGTCGTTATGAACGCACGCCCGGATAGTATTCTTTCCCATCGAATAACCACTGCCGACCGCCGTATTAAACCCGTAATTGCGTGGCTTGCTGTATTCGGCGACAAATTCGGCATTGCTCATAGGTTGCTGCAATCCTGAAACCGTCCTGTCCGATACCGATTTTACAGGTGTGGCATTTCCTTTGCCCTGAACGGTTGCGGTAGGTATCACTTGGTCTACTTGTTCCTGCTGTCCGCCGTTCATATACTTTGCCGCCAGTTCGTAGGACTTTTCCATAAGAGCCACCTGTTCATCCATGTTGCCCGCACCGTTTTCTTTCGCATCGAGCCGGGCAGTGAGTTCTTCCACCTGACGTTTGAGTTCCTCTTTTTCCTTGTCCTCTTTTGGCGTTTCGTAGAAACTGCCTAACTGTCGGTTCATGTCCCGGTAAGCTGCCGCCGAAGATTGGATAGAGGAACGGCTATTGTTCGGCGCACCCGCCCCGAAGTCTATTACATTGGTTTTCGGTTTTTCTGCCGGAGCATCATCTATCAGGGGCAAATCTTCCCCGTTCCCGTTTTCCTCTCCGAGCGAAAATGCAAAATCCTGTAAGGAGCGCATTTTGTCCGCCTGTTTGTTCTCCATTTGTTCCTGTTCATAGGCGGTCTTTTTATCGCTGATTATCCCGTCCCCTTTGGGTTGCGGAATATCGGCATTAAATCCGCCCACGTTTTCCACCTTTGCTTCGTCCTTATCGGACGGTGCAAAAATCAGGTACATAGACCCCAAGAATACCAGTCCCATAAGCGGGTAAACCAGTAATTTCTTTCGCTGCTGTATCTGTTGCGGGGTCAGTTCCTTTTTTTCCTTTCCCTGTTTTTCAGGTTCTTTTCCCTTTTCCGTTTCCGGTGCGGGAACTTCATTCTTCACTTCTTTTTCTTCCATTGTCTGACTGATTAAAAATGTTCGTACTGTCTTTACTTTGTAACTGCAACTGCCTGATGTGTTCTATCCGTATGGTTTCGCTATCCTCTTTGCCTATCCGGTAAATGGATGATACCGTAAAGTAGATGGATAGCCCGCCGAAGAACAGGAGCATAAGCAGGATTACCGCCAGCCTTATTTCCGGTGTCATGCGCCCGCACAGGTGGCGGAGTTTTTCATCCGCCCAGTCCTGTATGTGGGTAATTGCCTGATTGACCGGAGAGAGAATTTTTCGTATCATGGCTTACCGCTTTATGGTGTTCAAATCCTTGTTTTCCGTTATCTCGAAACTTTCCATCATAAAGCCGTGCGGGTTATTATCACTTCTTACGGCGTTCAATAACCGGCAACGGGTGACAAGGCTTCTTTCCGTCACGCTGCTTTCACGGATAATCATTTGCCGAGCATAAGTCGCCACCGCATACGGGTACACATCGAAATTGCATGAAACGCTGTCTATCTGTATGGTCTGGCTGATATTGCCCGAAATGATACGGTTGTAATATCCCTTTTCCGAGAGGTCACGGTAATAATTAAATGCGCTCTTGTCGGCAAGGAACAGCGACCGTTTGATATTGCTTTCGATAGCGTTTTTATCCGGTGACAATGTGAAAAAGAGTTCGTGAAAACGCTTCACGTGTTCCCTTGCTTCAACCGGACGGTTTTGTGTCAAATCTTGCGAAAGCGCAAGCATTAAACTTTTACCGCCGTCCAATACATAAATCTTCTGCCGTTGTGCTTCGGCAAAAGTATAGGAGTTCCAAACAGCATAACCCGTTATCAGGGTACACATAACGACAAACACGATACCGAAAAGCCGTATCTGTTTGAAACTGGTTTCAATGTTCTTTAAACTTTTAAATTCCATCTTGATTTTTAATTATTGATTACTTTTGATTAGTTTACCGCCGACCCTGCCGCCAGCGTTTCCGGTTGCTGCACCTGCTACCGCACCGACACCGCTACCTGTTTTGTTAGCTGCACTGTTTATATTCCGGCTCATGTTACCCATTCCGCCCGCCTGAATAATCCAGTTCGATACGGTGGGGATGGTGAAGTAACCGATGATACCGATTATCATAAATATTATATAAACTGAATTGCTGCTATCGGGTACGAAATTGGGGTCTGATAGCTCCTGAATATCCTTTTGCAACATAAGCACCTGTATTCGGGCAAGAATGGAACTGAACAGGTCTGAAACGGGTAGCCATAGGTAAACGGAAATGTACCTTGTTATCCATTGGGTCAGTGTCGCCTGAAAGCCATCATATACACTGATGGCAAAGGCTATCGGACCCAGTATGGAAAGGACAATCAAGAAAAAGGTTCGGATAGTATCTATCACAAGGGCTGCCGATTGAAAGAGCAGTTCCAACAATTCCCTGAACCAGTCCCGGACGGATTGCTTGATATTGTGGGCTGCCCTATCCATGTACATACCGCCCATTGTGGCAATATCTTTGGCAGACCATCCCAATTCGTCAATCTGTTTATCAAATGCTTCATCCGAAACAAGGTAAGCCGTTTCCGGATTACGCACCATCGCTTCATATTCCAGTTTGTCCTTTTGTTCCCGGTAGGCGTTCATATCGAAAGTTTGTGTTTCGAGCATATTGTTACACCCCTTGACTACTGGCGACATCACGCTGTTAATCGTACCCAGTACAAAAGTCGGAAAGAACATAATACAGAAGCCAATCACAAAGGGACGGAGCAAAGGGTAAACGTCTATCGGTTCGGCACTGGCGAGCGACTGCCATACTTTGGCAGCCACATAGAACAAAGCACCCAGTCCCGCTATTCCTTTGGCTACCCCCGCCATGTTCCCGCATAACGGCATCATATCTGTGTACAGACTTCGTAAAATCTGATGCAGGTTATCAAATTCGATTGCTAATAACATATCTTTGATTTATTTGAAGTTACCAGTAACGTTCATCCGCCGAACCATACAAAGCCATCACCCGGTCGGTGTCCTTTTTCTTTTTCGCCCGCAGGTAGGAAACGGAAATATTCTTGCGGGTATAGTAATTCACCAAATCCCGGTAGTTCCTGATGGAGTTATACGTCCGGTCGATAACGTCCATCCTTTCTTTGTCCGACATGGAAAGCCCATTGATGTTCACCACGCTTTTCATTTCTTCCAGCACATCGGAACTTTCCTGCAACAGTTGGGTGTAGCCGTAGGCAATGGCGGAAAGCTCGTCCGGCGTATAGTTTTCATCCGAAAGCATCTTCTGAAAACTGTTCACATATATATCTGAAATCTCCCCGATAAGCAGGATAGACTTTTGCACTTTCCGGGCATCTTTGACAAGGTTATGCACTGATTTAAGCATGTCGTAGTATTCCTTACCCTGTTGATAAATCTTTACCGTTTCCTGAAAGCTCTTTATCATTGTTTGGGCTGTGGATGATGTCTGCACGATATTCTTTGACGCATTGATAATCCCTTGCGCCAAATTGCCGGGGTCACTCACCACCCACTGTGCGTTTGCCCGAACAGCAAACAAACTGCCTATTACAAGCAGCATTATAATCTTTATTCTCATACGCTTATTTCTTTATTGGTTGTTTACTCCGTTTGTATTCTCCGCCGGGTGAAAGCAGAATCCGGTCGTTCTCCTTATCGTAGGTCAGCAGGACGGAAAGCCCCGTTTCGATGAACAGGTTTCCGTCCTGTTCTGAAATCTGATAGGTTTCCGTTTGGATAGTCCCCCGGTAGGTCATTTTGCGGGTCGTTACCCTATAATGCCCGTTTTCCTCAAAGAGAGTAAACGCCGGACGGTTTTTCACGCTTTCCCAGTCGCCACTCATCGCCCTAAGACGGTCGGCGTTCGTTTCCTTACAGGAAGAAAGCCCCAGTAACAAGGTGCATAACAGCACCGGAAACAAGAATTTTAAATGTTTCATACTGATTGATTTTTGAATTGTTAATTGATTATTTTTCGGGATTGCGCTTGCTTTCGGCAAGCCGTTTGATGGCAAGTTCGAGGTTGCCACCTAACTTTTCGGACAAGGCGAAAAGTTCCATCTTTTCCGTTTCTTCGGTGGTGTATGTGTAATATTCTTCCAAACTTACTTCGGTAGCATATACGGCTGATTGTGTACCGCCTAAGCCTATCCAAACTTCCTTATATTTCCGGTTCGGATGGTTGGCAAGGTTGATGGAAAGCACCTGTGAACGTTCCTTATCGGTCAGTCCTAAAAGGGTCTGTATGCTATCGAATTTATTAAGGTATTTCCGTTGGTCGAGCAGAATTTTACAATCCGAATTGTTTATAATACTCTCTTTTACAATGGGGGAAGATATAATATCTTCCACTTCCTGTGTGACTACAATCGCTTCACCGAAATACTTTCTAACTGTTTTATAGAGGTACTTAATATAGTCTGCCATGTTCGCCGATGCAATCGCTTTCCACGCTTCTTCTATCAATATTAATTTTCTGATACCCTTTAACTTACGCATCTTATTTATGAATACTTCCATGATGATAATCGTAGTAATCGGGAATAAAATTTTGTGGTCTTTGATATTGTCCAACTCAAAGACAATGAAGCGTTTATGGAGCAAATCAAGCTCTTTGTCGGAGTTCAGCAGGTAATCATATTCGCCCCCTTTGTAGTAAGGTTCTAATACATTCAGGAAGTTATCTATATCGAAATCCTTTTCCCGGACGTTCTTTTCTTGCAGGTGCGCCCGGTAGTCATTTTTCACATATTCATAGAATGTATTGAAGCAGGGAGCAACCGAACTATCCTTAGTAATCAGTTCGATATAGGAACTTACAGCGTTTGACAAAGCCACTTCTTCCGCCCGTGTGGGTGCTTCATCGTCCCTTTTCCACAGGGTCAGGATAAGCGTTTTGATACTCTCTTTCTTTTCAATATCGAATACCCCATCTTCCACATAGAAAGGATTAAACGCTATCGGGTTTTCAGTGGTATAGGTAAAGTAAATTCCATCTTCCCCGTGCGTTTTCCGGTTTATCATTTCACACAGCCCCAAATAACTGTTTCCGGTATCGACTAATAGCACGTGCGCATTTTGTTCGTAATACTGGCGCACCATGTGATTGGTAAAAAATGACTTGCCGCTACCACTCGGCCCAAGTATGAACTTGTTGCGATTGGTAATGATACCTTTTTTCATGGGTAAGTCTGAAATATCAATGTGCAACGGCTTTCCCGTGACCCTATCCACCATCTTGATACCAAAGGGGGAAAGCGAACTTTTATAATTCGTTTCTTCGGTGAACAGGCAAAGAGCCTGTTCGATGAATGTGTAGAAACTTTCTTCCGCCGGAAAGTCCGCCTGATTGCCGGGTATGCCCGCCCAAAACAAGGTCGGTGTGTCGGTGGTGTTATGGCGTGGCTTGCACTCCATAAGTGCGAGCTGTGACCCCACATCGTTTTTAATGTGTTTGAGTTCGTCCCGGTCGTCACTCCATGCCATGATGTTACAATGACAACGGACGGAAATAAGCCCCAGTGAATGTGCTTCGTTCAAATATTCCTCTATCCAAGACTTGTTTATCTGATTGGCACGGCTGTATTTGGAAAGGGAGTGCATATTGCGAGCCATCTTTTCAAACTGTTTCAGGTTCTCCGTATGGTCGTCAATGAAGATGTACTGGTTATAGATATGGTTACAGGAAAGCAACACGCCCACCGGAGAAGCAAAAGATAACCTGCAATCGCTCCGGTCGGTGGATAGCTTTTCATAACGGGTATCTGTTCCCACCTTGCCCGGCATATCTTCCGCATCCGAAAGGGTATGCAAACATAGAATATCATCGCCAATCTTCATTTCGTCAGCACCCAGTGAAATATCTTTCAGTGTGGTGGTATCGGTCTGTGAAAGTGAAAAGTATTTTTCCACGATACCCGCCGCTTCCTTTGTTCCGGTGATTTCGTCCGAGTTCAGGCGGGTAAGGGTAATGAAACCGCTATCGTTTAGAATGCTTTCAAACTGCCCCACCGCTTCGAGGAACTTTGTAACCGTTTCCCTGTCCTTTATCTCTTTGGGGACAAGGAAGCCCCGGCAAAGGGTGGAGAAATTACTCTGCATCCGGCTGCGTTCCTTTGTGGTTTTCGTCAGGAACAAATAGCAGGTATGGTTTAAGAACGGTCGTTCATTGAAATGCCGTTCAAAGGAACGGGAAAGGAAACTCAAATCATCCTTTTGGATGTCAGGCGCATAGTTTTCTTTGATGAACCAGTCCTGTTTGTGTACGATGCTGTAATCGGGCAGCACCTTAACTGCCTTGTTCCAAGCGGAATGTATCGCTTCGTATTCGGCTGCCGTGACGGTGAACAGTTCCGGCAGTTCCACCCGGAACGCCACCGTTATATCGGCATCTTTGGAAACGATGCAGCCGTTTTCCACCGTGAACAGTGGAAACTTGTTTTCCAGTGTGGTAGCTTTTAATATATTTCTCATTTCGATGCTTGTTTTAAATGGAATAATCGGGATATGGCTTTTCGGTTGATGATATGGAAAGGGTGGCTTTTGCGTGCGGACAATTTCATTAACCCGTGTGTCCCGTACTTTTCGTTTAACCGGAATGTGAGCCATACAAGCAGCGTTGCCGAAGTAACGCCGAAGATGATACACACCCACTGGTTAATGCCTACCATGTACATGATGATGAAAAGCACGAACAGGGCTAACAGCCCGCCCGCAAAAATGAAAAGATATTGACTTTTCAACCCTTTAAATTCAACTGGCTTGCCTATTCCCCTGTTAATCGGATAGTCTGCCATAGTCCGTTCTTTTAGAGGAAGAATGAACGTAGGATAGTGGCTGCCACAATCAGGAAGATACAAGCACCGAACCACGAAGCCGCCGTTTTACTGGTGTCAGGGTCGCCCGAAGAAAACTTGCCATATACTTTCACGCCGCCAATCAATCCCACCACAGCACCGATGGCGTAAATTAATTTTGTTGCCGGGTCGAAATAGGACGTTACCATGTTGGTAGCTTCTGTAATACCCGCCATACCGTTACCTTGTGCAAACGTAGCGGATGCAGCCAATAGAGCGACTGCCGAAAAGAGAACTTTCTTTTTCATTATAAATACATTGATTTTTAAATTGCCGGACGGTTGGATAGTCCGCCCGGCGGAGTGATTAATAATTGATATTTTTGTGGTTGTGGGGAATGTTCCCCATGTTCGGAAAGGTTTGTCTTAACCGTAATCTCTTTGTTTCATCATCTTATTATTTAAAGTTTACCATTAAAGAAAATCGTTCATGTCAAAGTCTGCCATTTCATTACTTCCTGCAACCGGGACGGTGGCGGGCACGGGTATCTCATGCTTTTGTAAAAGTTCCGCCACCCGTGACCTGCCCCCGTTAATCTGCTCCACCAGCGAATGAAACAGGTTTGTTTCCGTCCGGCAGATGGTTTGAACCGCTTGCCGTTCTTCCGTTTCGGACGCTTGTTTTATCTGAATGACCTGAACCATTTGCCCCAGTTCGCCCAGTGTGATACCTTGCGCCATTTCCGGTTCACCCTCACCCATGTAACAGGCGATTTCTTCCGCTTCGATTTCTTCCGGCGAAACGTCCGTTTCTTCCGTTTCAAACTCCATTTCAAACTCGGTTTCAATCGCTTGTAGGGTATCGGTATTTTCATCTTCCACCTGTTTGTTATCAGGCGTTTCTTCCACCGCTTCACCGCTTTGCGGGACAAATATAGAAGCATTATCAACCCCTTTTGAAAGGTGTCCTAAGATGTCCCCGTTTGTCCTCATTTGTCCCATCCGGTAACGGCTTGCACCTACAAGACAATCACCGTTTCCGGCTTTCACGGTCGGTTTGCTTTCCGGTTGTTCCGGCTGCTTTTTCCCACCCGTGAACCATGTTCCCAAGCTATCCCTGTATCGCCATAAGAGAACGGTGTAATACAGGAGTGTTCCGATAATAAACCATTTCAACATATCAGAACGGCTTTTCAAATTTGCTTTCGTACAGTTCGTTTATCTCATCCTGAAACTGGTCGAAATGCCGGAGCAGGATATTTTCTACATAGCTGCTCACGGTTGCCTTGCGTCCGCCGATAACGGTTACTATCTTCATTAGCTTTTCGTGTGTGGTACGGCTGACATATAACGGTTGTCGGTCGGTCAAGTCCACCCGCATGAAATAGGTTTCCCGGTAGTCGCCCGGAGTGTTCTTTTTCCGGCGGGCAGGTTCTTTCACCGCCTTTTCTTCCTTTGGTTCTGCCTTGATTTCTTCCTTATTCACTGTTTCCGGCTTATCCGGTGTTTCCACTGTTACCGATGGTGTTTCCTGTTTTTTCACGGGCAAGCCCTGTGAGATAAGTTCCCGCATAAAATCCTCGTCTATCTTCGGCATCCCGCCGCTTTGCTTTGCCATATCATTTTAATTTGATGTAGTACACTATTTCGGTTATCAGTTCTTCCATGTTACTGCCTTTTACCAGCCGTTTGTCCGCCGGGAACAGCGTAGAACGGAACACGGTTTTACGTTGTGCGTCCAGTTCCTTTTTAAACCTTTTGGTGTCCGGGATAAATACTTTCATAAGGGGTAATTCCAGTTCCCCGATGGTCTGTTCATACAGGGTGTACAGGTCTGTTTTTTCCCGCCCATCTACCATGTTCCAAAACAGGTGCAGCCCTTTCAGTCGGCACGCTTCATTCTTTACCAGCAGTTTATGGATAGCTACCGCAAAGGAAAGGCTGCTTTCCAATACCACCCGGTCGGCGGCAATGGGAGTAAAAATGTAGTCCACTCCTGAAAGGGAATTGATAACGCCCTCACTGTTCACCGTTCCGGGCAGGTCGAAAAAGACCACATCATAATCCGACCCGGCAGACGCAAGGTATTCATCCGCCGTTTTTATCGCTTCGTCCGGTGAACTGCAAAGCACCGGGTACGCTTTCTTTCCCAGTGCTTTGAACTGGCTGAAAGCAAGCTGTTTATAATAATCGTCACCGTTCACCTGTTCGGCATCCCGTTTGCGCATGGCACTGATACTGTGTTGCGGGTAGTCACAATCCACGACCGCCACGTTATACCCTTTAAGGTAATACAGGTAACTTGCCACCAAGACGGTGAACGTTGTTTTGCCGACCCCGCCCTTTTGGGTGGAGAAAGCCACATACAAGGTTTCTTTTTTCATTGTAATAATTCTTTTTTGTGATACATCTTTATTTCATTCCATCCGTACAGATTGACGGATGGTTTTCTTTCGTGCCATGTTGAAAGCTCGAAAGCCGGAATGACTTCTTTTTCTCTTTCTGCAAAGGCAGCCTGTTTTCTTTCTTGCTTCTTTGTTTTCATTCATTCCACAAAGACAGTTTGCTTTCCCGATTGAATGACAGTTTTCTTTCAATCATTCCATCCGGTTTGTTTTCTTGCTTTCTTGAAAGATTGCAATCTTGAAATCTTGTTTTCAAGTTTTCAAAACCGCTTTCTTTCCGTCCGCTTGCCGATACATATATCCATCTATCCATATTGCTTTCTTTCTGAAATCCGGGACAAATAAACATAGAAAAACAACCCCTTTTGAAAGGTGTCCTCAAATGTCCCCGTTTGTCCTCATTTGTCCTATAACCCTCTATTTCACAGCATTTTTAATACCCGTTACTTTGCAACCGAAAGGTATCGGTCAGGCTAACAAAGCCCCCGCCGCCGGGAGCGTTCCAATATCCGCTAACTCCAATCCGTCCGTAGGCGGATTTTTTATGTTCACTGGAACATAGCAAGGTGTGTTCTAAGCAGCTTGAAATTCTTTCAGCAGCTTTGAACGCCTTGCCCGGACGAAGCCGGGATAGGGTCACTCCGAAGTCGTAACCCTTTAAAGAAATGAAACATGAAACAGAAAAATGAAAATGCGCCCCGTCCGGGTGGCGCAGGACGAAAGCCTAAAGCAGACCCGGCAGTGTTCCGGTACTCTATCAGCTTCAATGCGATAGACCACGCCCGCTTTTTGGCATTGTTCGACCAGTCCGGTATGCGCACCAAAGCGCATTTTATCACCGCCCGCATCTTCGGCGAACCGTTCAAAGTGGTAAAAATCGACAAGGCGGCAGTAGAATATTATACCCGGCTGACCGCTTTATATTCCCAGTACAGGGGTATCGCCGTGAATTATAATCAGGTGGTAAAGGCTCTCAATACCAATTTTTCAGAGAAGAAAGCTCTCGCATTTCTTTATAAACTGGAAAAGGCAACGATGGAACTTGCCGACCTGAACCGCCAAATTATAGAACTGACCCGTGAGTTTGAAACAAGATGGTTGCAAAGATAAGCGTAGGTAGTTCCCTGTTCGGTGCGCTTTCCTACAACCAAAACAAGGTGGACGAAGAACAGGGAAAGGTACTTTTAAGCAACCGTATGTTTGAAAGCGAGGACGGAAATTTCAGCATCCGGCGATGTATGGAATGTTTCGATATGCACCTGCCCGCCGACCTGAAAACGGAAAAGCCGATTATCCATATCTCCCTGAACCCGCACCCGGACGATGTACTTTCCGACAGCCAGCTTGCGGATATAGCCAAAGAGTATATGGATAAACTGGGGTACGGCAACCAGCCGTATATGGTTTATAAGCACGAAGATATTGCAAGACATCATATACATATCGTTTCCATCCGGGTGGATGAAACGGGCAAAAAGATAAACGACAAGTTCGAGCATATCCGCAGCAAACAAATCACCCGTGAACTGGAACAGAAGTACGGGCTGCATCCGGCGGAAAAGAAACAGGCTACCGACCGCCCCGAACTTAAAAAGGTGGACTACCGGGCAGGGGACGTAAAGCACCAGTTATCCAATACGGTGAAAGCCCTTGCCAGCAGTTACCGTTTCCAAAGTTTCACGGAGTACAAAGCGTTGCTATCTATATATAATGTACAGGCGGAAGAAGTGAAAGGGGAAGTGAACGGAAAACCTTATAACGGCATTGTTTATTCGGCAACCAATGACAAAGGAGAAAAACAGGGAAACCCGTTCAAATCTTCCTCTTTGGGTAAGTCGGTAGGTTACGAAGCCATACAGCGACACATCAAAAAATCCACAAAGGACATTCAGGACAAGAACCTGAAAGAGCGTACCCGCCGGACAGTCGGCGCAGTGATGAAATCCGCCCATAATCGTAAGGAACTGGAACAAGAACTGAAAAAGAAAAGTATAGATGTTCTTTTCCGGCAGAACGATACAGGCAGGATATACGGTGTAACATTTATCGACCACGAAAACCGTACCGTCCTGAACGGTTCACGGTTGGGAAAGGACTTTTCCGCCAATGTGTTCAACGACCTGTTTTCCGGCTCCCGTACTTTGTCGGGAAACAGCAAACAGGAAAGGCAGGAACACACGCCGGAATTTAACCCTACCGGACACCTTGAAAATACAGGAAAAACCATTGCGGGACTGTTCAGCCTGTTATCCGGTGGGGACGATACGGCACCCGACAACAGCCAAGTTCCACCACCCAAGAAGAAAAAGAAGAAGAAACAAAGACGTATTTAATAACTATAAAAATTTCAATTATGCAGAATGAAGATGATTTAAGAGGACTTGCAAAGGTCATGGACTTTATGCGGGCAATCAGTATTTTATTTGTAGTGATAAACATTTACTGGTTTTGTTACCAGTCGTTCCGGGAATGGGGTATCAATATCGGGGTAGTCGATAAAATCCTGCTGAACTTCCAGCGTACCGCCGGGCTGTTCTCCAATATCCTATATACCAAACTTTTTTCAGTGGTATTTCTTGCGCTTTCCTGTTTGGGAACAAAGGGAGTGAAAGAGGAAAAAATCACATGGAATAAGATTTATGTATTCCTAACAATCGGTTTTATCCTGTTCTTCCTGAACTGGTGGTTATTGGTTTTGCCGTTACCATTGGCAGCGAATACAGGTTTGTATATCTTTACCATGACCGCCGGGTATCTTTCGTTATTGGCAGCCGGAGTATGGATTTCCCGCCTGTTGAAAAATAACTTGATGGACGATGTGTTTAATTTGGAGAATGAAAGTTTCGCACAAGAAACACGCCTGATTGAAAACGAATATTCTATCAACCTGCCGACCCGGTTCTACTATAAAAAGAAGTGGAACGATGGGTGGATAAACATTGTAAACCCGTTCAGGGCAAGCATGGTTTTAGGCACACCCGGTTCGGGAAAGTCCTATGCGATAGTCAATAATTACATCAAACAGCAAATTGAAAAAGGTTTTGCTGTTTATATTTATGACTACAAATTTCCCGACCTTTCGGAGATAGCTTATAATCACTTAATCAATCATTTAGACGGGTATAAGGTACAACCTAAATTCTACATGATTAACTTTGACGACCCACGCAAAAGCCACCGATGTAACCCAATAAATCCGGCGTTTATGACGGACATATCGGATGCTTACGAAGCCAGTTACACAATCATGTTAAATTTAAACCGCAGTTGGATAACCAAGCAAGGGGACTTCTTTGTGGAAAGTCCGATTATCTTACTGGCTTCTATCATTTGGTTTTTGAAAATCTATCAGGGCGGTAGGTTTTGTACATTCCCGCACGCAATCGAGTTCCTGAATAAGAAATACTCCGATACATTTACGATTTTAACCAGTTATCCTGAACTGGAAAACTACCTTTCACCGTTCATGGACGCATGGGAAAGTAATGCGCAAGACCAGCTTCAGGGGCAGCTTGCAAGTGCTAAAATTCCGCTTTCACGTATGATAAGCCCGGCTTTATATTGGGTAATGACAGGGGACGATTTTTCACTGGATATAAACAATCCGGAAGAACCTAAAATTTTGGTAGTAGGCAACAATCCCGACCGCCAAAATATCTATTCCTGTGCTTTGGGTTTGTATAATTCCCGTATCGTGAAGCTGATAAACAAGAAGCACCAACTGAAAAGTTCTGTAATCATTGATGAATTACCAACCATCTATTTTCGGGGACTGGATAACCTGATAGCAACGGCACGAAGCAACAAGGTAGCGGTCTGTTTGGGCTTTCAGGATTTCAGCCAGTTACGCCGGGACTATGGGGACAAGGAAAGCAAAGTAATCGAAAATACGGTGGGTAATATTTTTAGCGGTCAAGTGGTTTCTGAAACAGCAAAAACGCTTTCAGACCGTTTCGGAAAGGTCTTGCAGAAACGCCAAAGCATGACTATTAACCGGAATGATAAATCAACCTCTATCAGTACGCAAATGGATAGTTTGATACCGCCCAGTAAAATATCCAACTTAACACAGGGTATGTTTGTGGGTGCGGTCAGTGACAATTTCGATGAACGCATCGAGCAGAAGATTTTTCATTGCGAAATTGTGGTGGATAACGAGCAAGTGAAGCGGGAAACAGCCAATTACAAGAAGCTACCCCAAATCATAGATTTTAGGGACGAGGACGGGAACGACCGGATGCAGGAAGAAATACAGGCAAATTACAACCGGGTCAAGCAGGAAGTTCAGCAGATTGTCACGGACGAAATGGAAAGGATAAAGAATGACCCTGATTTGCAATATCTAATTAGAGAGAACGAATAAAATATAAGCGATAGTTTCAATGTAGGAGCTATCGCTTAATTTATTTATTTGTTTTTATCTTCTTCCTTCTCTTTTTCTTCTTTTGTGAAATGACACTTTATCACTTTTAAAAAAGTGGAATTACGAATATCAGCATCATTGATAAAAGAGTTCATATCCATTAAATATATGCCTGCAGGAATAGTTTTTTGAGTTGCTAAATCCGTCATAACATCAATAGATTTGTAATATACAGAACCATTAGAATATAATGCATTATACTTATCTTCCAATATTGAAATCTTCAACTCATCATTGAATTCTACAATTCCATAGAACCAAATACGTTGTATCTTGTCGTTATAATACTTCATTAGTCGCCTTGCCCTTTGTCTTAATTGGCTAATAACTTCTTCATTTTTAGCTAATTTAAGTCCTTTCTTTTTTAATTCTATAATTACAACATCAACTTTTTGCTTTGCCTGTGGATTACCCGAAAACACTAATGCTATATCAGGACGAGAATCATCTTGACTTTTCTCTTCCCCCTCTGTAATTACGTCAATCAATTCAGACATATCTTTATCGCTTAAGATGGTAGAATAAGTCATATATTTATCATCTAATAGCCAAGCATTATTACTATATAAGTCAGACATGAAATTTGATTTTTCCAATTTTTTCTTCATCGGGACTATTAAGCTATGTATATCAGCTTCACTGTTTTCAGGCTTTATCTGTTTAAGCTTGTTGATTATTATTTGTCTATATAAAACATATTCGGTTAAAGTTCTTGAAGACATTTCTAAAGTCTTCTCATATCTTTCATCGGAATATCCAGAAGCATCTAAAACTTCTTTTTGAGCTTTAAAAAATTTATCTTGTGCATTTTTTATAGCATCATTTCTTGATATAAAACCAATTGTATCTTCTTCAAAATAACCTAACAAGTGAGGGTATCTATTAACAAAGGACTTTTTAATTTCTTTATTTCTATTCTTTATTATAGGGATTTTGGTAGTTAGTAATTCAGCTACTTTCTTCCTAAATAGGCTTTTTACTGTTTTTAGAACACTTTCGTTCATTGTTAATTCCTGACGTGAAGCATTAACTTGACCTTTAAAAATATCCGAATATAAAAGGAATATTATATCATATCCTGTTGGTATATTTTCAGGCGCAATAATATCCATTTTGTATGTTCTTCCATCTACACAAATTGCTGTTATAATTGTATTATCAATCTTATTTTCTTTTATTGTATAATGTAATTTCATTTTGTCGAACATATCTAAATATGGGGCATCAACATCTACAACTTCCAAATCACTCATTTCAGCGGTGTCAATAGTAGCAGAAGACGTTATAAATTGTTGCTTAAAATTGGGTTCTTCTACTTTGAGAGATATAGTTATTTTGAGATGCTTATGTTCTTGCTTCAATAAATAAAGCTTTGGGTAAAATTCTTCTAATATTCTATTTTTTAATAATGTTGGTTTTAAATAATCGTGAGATTTTATTTTTGTAAGATAATAATTTTTTAAAGTAAGGACAGTTTCATGTTTGTCACATTCTATGTTTTTTACAATAGACTTTTCATCAAAATCATTGGAAAAAGTAAAACTTCTACATTGTTTTCCATAACAACTTAATATATCTATATTTTTAAAATAACTTAGAAAAACAAGCCTTCCTACTCCTTTGTGTGAATCTTCATCTACTTCTAATAATTTACTAAATTTATCAAATCTCTCATCCGTAAAGCCGACTCCATTGTCCATGATTTTAACGACGAGTGTATCGGGCTTATTAAATCCTTTAATAGATATTTGTATTTGAATATCTGTTGCGTCAGCATCAATTGAATTCGCTATAGCTTCAAAATAAACCATCTCTAAAGATGGATTAGCAAAAAATAATTTAACAGCTTGTTTTATATTAATTTTCATGGCTTGCTTATATTGTTAATTCAGATATTTATAAAAATCTTTAATCTTTCAACAATGAAACAGTTTTCATTGCCAAAGATACCGTTTTTTATGATTTACCATATCATTTCACTATAATCTTTATGGCGAAATGATGTATAGCTAAGACAAATGAAGCCAAACGAGGACTAATGAAGCCACCTATTCCCAAAGCCTTAAATATACTCTATTTCATCCTTACTTTTACTTCCGAAATTTTTATTTACCCACTAAAATTCAAAACATTATGGATGTAAACACAGCCAGCCAATCCACCACTGACGAACAGATGATGGATATTCTTCTTGTACTGGATAAGGAGAAAAAGACAATCAGCGCAGTAAAAGGCGTGGATGAAAACGGGGAACTCCAAACCGTCCCGCCGGAGAACAACAGCGAACTTTTGAAATTCGACCGTCACGGTGATTTCTTTTCTAACTTCTTTTCCAACATGATGAACCAGTTGAAGAACCCGACCCGTTTTAACTTTTTCAAAATCCCTAAGATTGAACTTCCCAAAATCGAGCCGATAATCAGGGATAACTTCAATCATCCGACACCTGAAAACGAAGCGGGCATAGAGCGTTACCGGGTAACACCTGAAACCGTGAAGCAGGAAGCGAAGAAAGAACAGCAGGAAACCCAAACCCAACAACCACAACCACAGCAGCCATCCAAAGAAACGGGAGCAACGGCGCAAGCACCGCAGCAACCCGACAAAAGCAAGTATGTGATTGACCCGGATAAAGTGGACTGGGAAGCCTTGAAGAATTTTGGTCTATCCAAAGAACAGCTTGAAAAGGCAAAGGCTTTAGAACCCATGTTAAGGGGGTATAAGTCGCCCGGAGCGTTCACCATTGCAGGTAACTACAATTCAGCCATTATGAAACTGGACGCACGTTTATCTTTCCGGCACGACAAGGACGGGAATGTAGTTTTGGCTATACACGGCATCCGACAAAAGCCGGAACTTGAACGCCCGTTCTTCGGACATGAATTTTCCAAAGAGGATAAAGCCAATCTTCTTGAAACGGGAAACATGGGACGGATAGTAAACCTGAAAAACTATATCACGGGAGAAATGATACCCTCTTTCGTCAGTGTGGATAAAGTAACAAATGAACTGGTTTCCATGCGTGCAAGCAGCGTCCAAATACCGGATGAAATAAAGGGTATCAAACTGAACAAGGAACAGCAGCAAGCCTTACGGGAAGGAAAAGGGGTATTCCTTGAAAATATGATTTCCAACCGTAAAAATCCCTTTTCCGCAACTGTTCAGGTCAATGCCGACAAGAAAAGTTTGGAATTTATCTATCCCAATGCCAAACAGGAACAGCAAAACAGCCTTGTCACCAGTGACGGTGTAACCATTCCCAAAAGCATTTCAGGAATAGAGCTATCCCGCCAACAACAGCAGGATTTAGTCAATGACAAGACCATCTTTGTTGCCGGGCTGAAAGATAAGCGAGGGGTCGAATATGATGCTTACATTCAGGTGAACCATGATAAGAAGAAGTTAGGCTTTTACAGTGACAACCCCAGCTTTGACCGTTCCGCCGTGAAAGAGATTACCCCCGCCAGCAAGAACCGCACACAGGTAGCGGTCAATTCGGAGGGCAAGACCAACGAAGCCACCAAGAAAGTGAAAGAACCCTTGAAAAAGGGTCAGGACAAGCCCACTGAAAAGCAGAAAACCAAGCAGGATAAAAAGGAGAAGCAGGAGCAGACTGACAAACCCAAACAGAACAGGGGACGCAAAAGATGATAGCGGTGTTAATCCTTATCCCGGTTGTCGGTTTCGCCCTATTTACCCTTGTCTGTTACAAAACGGACTGGAAAGCCATAGACGAGCAGAACCGACAATATTATATAGATGGCTATCACATCTACTATGACCGGAAAATCCTAAGACAAAAAGAAGTGAAACAATTAAAATCAAAATTAGAATGATTGCAGTAATCGGAGAAAAACCAAGCGTGGCAAGGGACATTGCCCGTATTTTAGGAGCAAATGAAAAACAGGATGGCTATCTTTCAGGTAACGGGTATCTCGTTACCTGGGCGTTCGGCCATCTTGTCGGTTTAGCAATGCCGGAAGCATACGGCATACAGAGTTTCCGCCGGGAAAGTCTGCCTATTATCCCGGATAGTTTTCAACTTACCCCCCGACAAGTGAAAGCGGAAAAAGGGTACAAGGCAGACCCCGGCGCGTTGAAACAACTAAAGGTAATCAAAGACGTATTCGACCAGTCGGATAAGATAATTGTCGCCACCGATGCAGGGAGAGAGGGAGAACTTATCTTTCGCTACATCTACCAGTATATCGGATGCAACAAGCCTTTTGTCCGTTTATGGATAAGCAGTCTTACGGACAAGTCAATCCGTGAGGGACTGCAAAACCTGAAAGCCGGTAGCCTGTATGATAACCTATTCCTTTCAGCACAGGCACGCAGCGAAGCCGATTATTTAATTGGCATAAATGGTACACAGGCTTTAAGTGTGGCAGCCGGACAAGGCATTTTTTCTTTGGGACGGGTACAGTCGCCCACGTTGGCGATGATATGTACCCGCTTTTTGGAGAACAAGAACTTTGTCCCACAAAAGTATTGGCAACTGAAATTACAGACAGCAAAAGACAATGTTTCCTTTGCTGCACTATCCGCAGATAAATATGATACGCAGCAAGCCGCCATCGACACGCTGCAAAAGATAAAGGAAGCGGAAACAGTACAGGTGAAAACCGTAGAACGTAAGGAAGTAAACCAAGAACCGCCGTTGCTCTATGATTTAACTTCACTTCAAAAAGAAGCGAATACCAAACTGAATTTTTCCGCAGACAAAACCCTATCCATCGCACAAAAGTTATACGAAGGTAAACTAATCAGCTACCCCCGAACCGGAAGCCGTTATATCTCACAGGACGTGTTCGAGGAAATCCCGGAACGTCTTGTTAATTTGGAACAGTACACCCGTTTTGCCGGGTATGCCGCCGGGATGAAAGGCAAAGCCTTAAATTCCCGTTCCGTGAACGATGGCAAGGTAACAGACCACCACGCCCTGATTGTGACGGAAAACCTGCCCGGCAAACTGGAAACGGACGAACAGGCTGTTTACGAACTGATAGCCGGACGAATGTTGGAAGCCTTTTCAGAAAAATGTATCAAAGACGTTACCAGTGTTGTACTGGATTGTTCCGGTTCACTTTTCACGGTCAAAGGGTCTGTAATCAAGTCCGCCGGATGGCGTGCCGTATTCGGCGAGAAAGAGGACGGGGAAGATAACGCCACTTTGCCCGCCATGCAGGACGGAGATAGTTTACCGCTTTCCGATATTGAATTACTGGAGAAACAGAGCAAGCCCAAGCCGTTACACACGGAAAGCAGTTTGCTTTCTTCAATGGAAACGGCGGGTAAGGAACTGGAAAACACCGACCTGAAAGCCAGCATGAAAGATACGGGTATAGGCACGCCCGCAACACGGGCAGCCATCATCGAAACGCTGTTTTCCCGCCAGTATATCGTCCGGGAGAAAAAGAACCTTGTCCCGACCGAGAAAGGTCTTGCCGTTTACAACATCATCCGGGACAAGAAGATAGCAGACGTTGAAATGACGGGAATGTGGGAAAATACGCTTGCCAAAATAGAAAGCGGGGAAATGAACCCCGACACGTTCCGTAAAGGTATCGAAGTGTATGCACGGCAAATCACAGCTGAACTTTTGGATGTTCAACTTTCTTTCGCTTCGGGTAGTGGTTGTATCTGCCCGAAATGCAAGACCGGGCGCATCCTTTTCTATCCGAAAGTCGCCAAATGTTCCAATGTGGATTGTTCCGTTACCATCTTCCGCAACAAAAGCGACAAGCAGCTAACGGACAAACAAATTACCGAACTGGTGACTACAGGGAAAACCGGGCTAATCAAAGGCTTTAAAAGCAAGAACGGCAAAGTCTTTGACGCTTCACTTGCCTTTGACGAGCAGTTTAATGTTACTTTCGTGTTCCCTGAAAAGAAAGGCAAACCGAAGAAATAAGATGGAAATCGTTATATTTGCCACAGAAAGTTTCATTATAGATAGATTTATAATTGAAATTTTTGTGGTTGAAGCACCCGGAGGGATACCGGGTGCTTTTTTTAATCATTCTCCTTTATACTGGTAGGTCAGGCAAACGACCTGATTGTCTATCACCCGGTGTCCGGTCAGTTCCCACTTCGACCCGAAAGTCTTTCCTATGAACTTGATACCGTCCCCCAGCATGACCGGAACGATATACAGCGTTATTTCATCCAGCAGGGACGCTTCAATCAGCGAGGTTATAAACTTACCGCCGCCAATAACCTGAATATCGGTTTCCGAACTTGATTTAAGTTCATTTACCGCACGTAAAGGCATATCAGTAAGAAAGGTTACATTCTCCTTTTTCGTCACATTGGTATCGTAGTGGGACACTACAAAAGTCTTTTTACTTTTGTACGGCCATCCGCCCCAACGTTTAAAAATCATGTTATAGGTATTCACTCCGGCAAGAAATATACGGGGGTGTTCATAAGCTGCCGAAATTTCCTTTTTAACGTTTTCCGGCATCCAGTCCAAATCATTATCTTTTCGGGCAATGAAGCCATCGAGAGATATAGCAATACAAGTTTTTAAATGTTTCATAAGTTGGTATCAAACAGTTTTTAGTTACAAACTGTTCGCCAGTACGTCTAAAAAAAGCGTGAACTCACGCTATCCCGACACAGAGGCACTGGTATACCTAAAAGACAAGACAGGCAAGTCCACGCCGTATGCACATACAGCATGAAACATTGCGCTTTGGGTCTTGTCTTTTTTGAAAATTACCAGTTTTCTGTGTCAAGACGTTCTGCGAACGTTATGTTATATATAAATAGAGGTTCTTTTACCTCTATCGCTTTCTCTAATGAAACTGTTGCAAATATACAGAAAGTCCCGGATATACCCGAACAGGAAAAAGAAAATCCTGCCTTATCTCACGACAAAACAGGATTAAAAGCCATTAGAAAAGAAAAAATTAGTCGGTTTTCTCACGGATTAACTTGTGTACGTCCGTGGCACGGTAATAACATCTACCATCCAACATAAGGAAAGGGAGTATTCCTTTTTTTCGATAACGGGTCAGTGTTCGAGGGGCTACTTTCAGAAGCAAGCATAAATCCTGATTATCCAGTAGTTCTTCCCCATCCAAACAATTACGTCCTTTTATCACCCGGTCTATTTTCTTGTCCTGCATATCGAACCTATCCATGATACGCTCCATCCATGCGGTAAAATCGTCTTTATCTATATACATAAGGTTACCTGATTAAATTAAACCAATCATAAAATAACTTTGGTTGGACGGGTCTTTAATGATAATATCCCGTTCCCGCATGAAACGAACATAGCTTTTGGCAGTACGTTCTTTCACGTCCAAAATCTGCTGCAACTGTTCGCACAGGTCTATATAGGTAATATGTGTCTGCCGTCCAAAAATATCACGGGCAACGCATACCAGTTCCTTTTCCTTGCGTTTCTCTTTTTCCTCTCGTGGCTTTTCCCCTTTATAAAGGTGCATCCCGGCTGCTTTGTCCCAAGCAAAAAGCATCAAAGGAACGTCCAAAGGACTACCGTCACGGACTTTCAGGGCTTTTACCACCGATTGTGTGGGTTCTTCGTCCTTTTCGATTGAAAGGATAGTCGCTGCCTTGCGTTGTAGTTCCGAGCCTAAATGCCCCCGCAGCTTCAATCCGTTGGGTACGAAATGCAGTACGCAGAGAATACAGGTATTATAAATTCCTGCCAGTCGGTATAGTTCATCTATCACCGCCACACTTTCCGCTTCATCATTGGCACTTTTTACAAGGTCGGCGATACCGTCTATCACTACTAACTGTATGCCCCCATATTGGTAATAGAATTTATCCATACTCTGAACAATGGCGTGCAGACGTTCTTTGCGGGACATCCCCGTCAGACAAAATGCTTTCAGTTCTTCCGGTTTGTCCGGTTGCTTCGCACGTGCCAACAGGTTACTTACATTCTTGAACAGTTGTACTTCGGATTGTTCCGTATCGTAAAGTAATACCGCTTTGCGCTTACTGTTGGCAGTAATCTGTATGCCGAGAGTATCAACTTCCTTATCCGGCTGGCAGATGCAGCCCGCCAACATAGCAGCGATATAATTACTTTTACCTGTTCCCTCGCCACCCGTAATGCCGAACAGGTTTCCTTGTGTCCCCAGTGGAACGTCCCCGGCAGAAATTATCACCTGTGCTTTTGCCGGGGGATTATTGAAGTCTATTTCGCACGATTTAAGCATAATCAATGTATCACTATATAGGTTATCTAAAAATTCGATAAACAATTTCAGGAAATCTTCACGGGTATTACCCGCTTTAAAATAGTCGGAAATATCCTTTTCTTCTTTCGTGCCGGAAAGCGGTAAAAGCAGCCGTTTTACTGAAAATTCTTCCAACTGTTTTTCCTGTTTGCGTGCGCTTTCCTTTCCCGTTTTATCGGTATCATACAATAAGATGATGTGTTTAAACCGGAAAGTCAGTTTATAAATCAGGGTAGGGGGAACAGTCACCGTTTCACTGTTGAAGCAGATAGCATGGAAACCATGTGCAGCCAATGACATGACATCTTTTTCTCCGCCCGTAATAAACAGTGTATCACCTTTTGCGGGTAGTTGTTCCAATCCGAAACAATAATTATCTCCGAAATTACCCCCATAGAGGAAACGAGTTTTTGAGAATGGACGATACAGTTTTATATATCGTTTACTTTTATATCCGTACATTGGTTCTGTTACGGATGAAGTATATGTGAATGGTGTTCCATCCGCCGTTACACTCTGAAAATCCCGTAGGGAACAGACCTTGTACAGTTCCAATATTTCCGGTGTGATACCATACTGTTGCCAGTACATTAATTCGGCAAGCGGAAATTTCTGTTCCCTGAACTGGTAAGGCTTACTTTCTTTTTCAGGTGTTTCTTCCAATGTATTATCCACCATACGGCAAGAATTACGGGTAACAGGTATCGGGTTACCAGTTGCCAGTCCTAATCCCAAATCCCGGTCTATGGTTTCCAATATTTCTATAAAATTCATCGAATTATTGCAGTCCAACCCTTTAAGTTGTCCCACGAAAAAGAAACAATCACCGCTATAACTGTCATTTCCAAAGTCTTTCATTTTATAGATACCACTTCGGCGGTCAAAATAGATATTACAGGATGCTTTGTTATCTTCATAAAGCGGGTTCAAGAAATTTCGACCTATCCGCCAATTACCCGGTACATAGTGTTTGAACACAGACAATCCGTTACTTGTCCTTTCTAAGATTTCTTCTTTCCTTAACATATAGATGGTGGTTGGTTATCAGGTCTTGAATATTCTCTTTATTGCTCTTTATCAGTCGTTCTTCCAACATCCGTTTTACTTCGCTGATTTTGTAGAAGTATCGCCCCCGAATATTGGAGTAGGCAATAGTTCCAGCCACTCGCAAACGTTGCAATGTCTTTTCACTGATTTTCAAAAATGTGCAGACCTCGTAACTATCCACCCAAATTTCATCTTCATTGGTACTTTCCGCTTCCGTGTGATTGAATATGTAATCGGCGATAGCGGTAATTTTGTTGTCTAAATCCTTGTAGGCTTTTGACTCGAATGTTATTATCTCCATTTTGCTAACTAATTGATTTGCTGCAAAGTTGAAGCATTTGAAAAAATAAATCTTCCAACCTCTTTCCAAGTTGGAAGATTTATTTTTGAGAGAGATTTGCCTGAAAATACTGTATTTAGGGGTTATAAAACAAGAAAAAATAGATGGAAATGTATAAAAACAAAAACAACCAAGTTGGTAGATACTTGGTTGTTTTTATGTTTGGTTTTATTTAAAGACAATCATCTTCATCCATCTTTTGAATTAACTTCTTAATCAAACTGCTCAAAAATGAAGTCCGGTCTTTTTTTCGGTCTTTTATAGTGATGTAAGTCCTATAATAATCACCTAAATCAATATTAAAAAATGCTTCTAAATAAGTCATTATCTCTTTTATATCTGCTTTACCATTATTCAAAACACACGCAGCATAAATTGCATATCCAAGTTCCACCAATGCAATTTTCGTTCCCGTCCATTTAAAAGGGTGTTCAGGAAGAAAGGCTCTGCTTTGTTCAATGATAGTTTGCTTATCAATACTATGTGATTTTTTGTTTAGATAAATACAAAGCATATCATTTGCTATGATTTGTGCTGCTTTGTGGTCGTAACAAGTTGAAAATTCAGGGTCACGGTCATAAGGAGTACAATTCGGGCAAAGTTTGAAATCAATATGCCCCGTTACAAAATAATGACTATCTAAATGTGTTGCTTTAGAACGGTAATACTGATAAAAATCCAAATTGCTTTCAAAATAGATAGTTAGTTCGTCTAATCTATCAATATAATATTTTTTTACGGAATCAATACTGCCATTCGGTTTTCTCATTTCAACATTATAAACCTCTGTGAAATATAACAAACGTCCTAATACTTCCGGTTTTATATATTTAAAGAAATGAATTTCATCATCCTTACTTACAAATGGATGTTCCATAACAATAGTTCTCAAATCTTCCAGCGATTTTTGTAAGAACTCCACAACTTCAAAAATTAAATCTATTGGAATATTCCAATCATCAATATCTATTTTTTCATAGATGATACGGTCTATGTTCTTTATGAAATTTTTATATTCGATTTCGCTATTCATGCCATATATTCTTCTCTTGTTTATATAACAAATAGAGGTTTGTCTTTATATTTTGATAGAAATAAATGTAGGAAGTATGTATTAAGCATACTTTCTACATTAGATAGTCAATTTAAAAATTGAATTAAGTAGTTTCCTTTAAAATGGAATATTGCTAAATGATTTTAACCACAACAACAAGTTGTATTTTGGTCTTTGTCTGCATCATTTTCTTTTGATGTTTTTTCTTCCTCTTTTTTCAAATCCTTTATTGGATTTTCATCTTCTGCCACTTCTTCTATTTGCACTCCGCAACTACATTTACAAGGTTTCGGAGCAAATAAGGATGCAAAAAAACCTTTCTTCTTTTCTTTCTTTTCTTCCATTATATTCACCTCCGTAAATTATTTATTGTCGAACAATTCCATCTGTCTACTGTCCTTATTTAAATTGTGCTTGCGCTTATATTCAAGCGGTGCAGCCCCGTAATAATTCTTAAATGCTTTTGCAAATCTTGATTGTGTCGCAAATCCTACTGCATCACTGATCTCTGATATTTTCATTGAATTTTTCAGAATCAATTCTGCTGCCTTTTTCATTCGGATCTCATTCAATAATTCGCTGTATCCTCTTCCATATACTCCCTGGAAATAATTCTTAAGACTTGTCTCACTGATTCCAAAATATTTCGCAAGTGTCGCTGCAGAATATCGTTTGCTTAAATCTTCTGTCAGAATATCCATGGTCTTTCTCGCAATCTGAATCTGTGAACCTGAGTAGTACACCCTGTTTGTCTCCACTGCATCCCTTTTGCTGCAAAGAACCTGAAGCCACCGGCTGACATCCACCGCAAGAAGATTCATATCTGCATCTGCTTCAATGTCATCTTGAATCACTCTCACTGCCTGTTCAATTCTTGCATCTGCTTTTGAAATAAATGGTGTCTCTCTTCCCAGAAACCGTTCTTTTAATTCAACGCTCATTTTGGTATTCCTGCCATTTAATGACAGTTCTTTGTCAAGTTCTGGACATGGATACAAGATCAACTCCATTCCATGATACTGTGCTCTTGGATAGTAAAATTCATCCGCTTCTCTTGAAGCAGTCCCATAGTCGATTGAATATTCCCCGGTATCCACATAAGTACCGCCACCATTTTTCAAAAGAACCTCGCACTTGCCAAGGAAACTGAAATTCACTGTCATGACCGCTTCCCCTTCGTAGGCCTGAATCTGGACTTCTGGGATTCTTCTTGATCTGATATCAATATACAAAAGCTCCAGATATGAGCTGATCCGATAACAGACGATCTTTCCTTTCTCTCCTGAAAAATCTGATGGCAGGATTACTTCTCGTTTCTCATTCATGAAAAACTCCTTCTCTCTTCCTTTCTTTTATAATTTACGGTT
>OLXN01000585.1_pt1 | contig 29086 bp, 27 predicted proteins | sample 1674021 | NCBI WGS metagenome assembly OLXN01 (sample SAMEA103958137, study PRJEB25191) | human gut metagenome | biome: human-associated habitat [ENVO:00009003]; feature: intestine environment [ENVO:2100002]; material: feces | place: Germany | collected 2013/2015
TTAATTAAAGCATCTCATCACTTAAAAGTGATTACTTGCTTCTCTTCTTAAGAACGATACCTGTTGTAGCAACTGCTGCTGCTGCGAGAGCTGCAGGGATAACTGCTACTGCCGCACCTGTAGGAGGGTTAACGGGTTCGCCTGAGCAATCGCCGGGCTTAACAGGATCTGATTCGCCGGGCTTAACAGGATCTGATTCGCCGGGCTTAGTAGGATCTTCTGATTCGCCGGGCTTTACTGTGATTTCTTCATTGATCTTAATCTGATCGATAGCGATTGTGGGGATAGCATCGCCTTCAGCAGCCTTGAGGTCTGTGCAAACTGCGATGAATGCCACACCATCGATAACCTTGTCAAGGTCGATTGTTACAACATAAGTACCATTACCTGTTACTTCAACGGGAGTGCACTTAGCGTTTGCATTGACCGTGTCACCTTCGCCCTGGAACTGGCATTCCCACTTGGAGTCAGCCATAGCGATCCAAGCCTTGAAGGGAGTTGTGAAGTTTGTAACTGTAAACTTAACAGAAATCTTGTTAGCACCTGCAAAAGCAGCCTTATCAGCGATTACGTCTGCGTTGTCGCCGGTCCATTCATTGATGATGTTTGTACGAACAAGACCTTTATCAATAACGGTCCTACCTGAGTTAGCAATTTTAACGTCAGCGGGAGCTACAGGCTCAGCAGGATCTTCTGTCTTACCGGGATCAACAGGAGGATCAACAGGATCAACAGGATCAACAGGATCAACAGGATCAACGGGCTTTACTGCAGCTTCTTCATCGTTGATTGTTAATGTGTACTGAACGCCTTTATATGAATCCCAGCTTAAGCAGTAGAAATCAACTACAGCACCCTTAACAACGGGGATAGAAAGCTGACCACCGTCAGCGCCGACAGTGCCTACCCATGTTTCGGTGCCAACACCGTCTTTAGTATCTCCAACACCATCACCGTTTACATCCTTATATTTGATATCACCGGGTGCTAATATTGTTCCGAATTGGGATGCATGGTCTTTTATCTCGTCCGCATTTTGGAATAATCCCTCCGCCTCTAATCCATAGAGTGAAGTAATGGGATAACCTTCTTTGTGGATTGTCCGGTCGTAGATGTAAGGCCCTGTTTTTGCCAGATCTGTTATTTCGTTATGGACATCCGACAGATTAACTCCGATCCCATATTCAAAATCACCTATTCTATCATTATACCTGAGTGTAATGTCCCATCCTTTATTCCTTACTTTTCCGGCATTTTGATAAGCCGGATTTAATCCGGAAGTTCCAGGTATCGGTAATTTAAGAAGAATATCGGATGTGTTTTTAACATAATATTCCGCTGTGACCGATAGTTTGGAAAAAAGGGTCGCGTCGAATCCGATGTTCGTCATTGCAGTAGATTCCCATGTGATGTTGGGATTAGCAGCGTCTGTGACAGCTCCGCCTGGTGCTGAAACTGCCCCGTTGAAAACATAATCCATTCCCAATGAAACGGACGATACAAATGGATAGTTCCCGATATCCTGATTTCCTAATTTCCCCCAAGATGCTCTTATTTTCAGGTTATTGATCCATTCTATATCTTTCATGAAGGATTCTTCGGATATTCTCCAACCGGCAGAAAAAGATGGAAATACGCCATATTTTAATCCTGTGGCAAAACGGGAGGATCCATCGTAGCGGATATTGGCTTCGAGAAGATATTTTTGATTGTAGTTATAATTTATACGGCCGAATACGGAACGTAATGCCCAATCGCTGGCAGAACCTGTTGCTACTTGGTTTGCTGGTGAGCCGGCATTCAGTACTTCATAATTCTCCAATAAATATTGATCCCTGAATCCGTTTAGCCAGTCTCCCCGGAAATCTATTTGTTCGAATCCCGCCAATAATGATAAGTTATGGGCATCGAATGATTTGTCATAAGTTATCAAAGCTTTTAGGTTATTGGTTACATTCTTGCTGTATTTTTCAGTCATATTTGCCCTATATGGGGTTGGATTATATAAATCTCCGCTTGGATAGTATAAGTTAACCGTTTTTCCGAACTTCTTGTAGTGGACGAAATTCCATTTAGGAGCATATTGGAAACTTAGGTTTAAACCATCAATAGGTTGGTAATTGACTTTGAAGTTGATGTTGGCAGAATAATTTTTTTCATGAGTCATTCCTCCATCGGTCTCTTGTGCCCAGGTATTTGTTCCGTCCCATCCGATTCCCCAGGAGCCATCCTCATTTTTACCTTGCAGATTATTAGGATAACGGTTAAGGAAATACCAGGGCATGCCGGCAGAAGGAGTAGCATTGTCATCTGTCATAAAATAAATATCAAAATTAGCGGAGAGCCTTTTGTGAAGGTTTATATCGGAATTCAATCGTAGGTTTACACGTTCATAATTCGTGTTGATCGTTATACCGTCTTGATTTAGATAAGAAAGTGATCCTAAGATACTTACTTTTTCTCTTCCTCCGTTGATACTGACATGGTGATTATGCTGTAGGGCTTTTTCTTTCAGCATTACTTTCCTCCAATCAGTTTCAGGATAGAGGTCCGATGGTACATTTTTGCGATATTCATCGATATATTCTTGTGTAAAAGGTTCTACTTTTCCTACATTTCGGTTTGCTTCGTTTATCATCACCATATGGTCATATCCTGAAACATTTTGCGGCATGGATGTGGGGGATTGCCAGCCGATGTAGTTATCATAGTTGATCTTGAAAGAACTCTTTTCTGCACGATTTGTTGTTATCAGGATAACCCCGTTTGCAGCTCTCGAACCGTAGATTGCAGCCGATGCCGCATCTTTCAAAACTGATATACTTTTGATGTCACTCGGATCTACAGAATTGATATCAGATTCGATACCGTCGACTAAAATCAAAGGATTGGCAGAACTTAATGTGCCGATACCGCGTATGCGGATGGTTCCGTTATCTTTACCTGGCTGTCCTGATGTTTGTTGGACGGTAACACCTGATGACATCCCTTGTAAAGCCATCGAGGTTTGTCCCACAGGTTTTTTCGCCAAATCTGATCCTGTGATGTTTTCAACGGAACCCGTCAAGTTGATTTTCTTTTGGACACCGTATCCGACAACAACAACCTCTTCCAGATTTTGTGTGTCTTCTGCCAATTTGAGAATAAAGACAGATTGGTTTCCCGTATGAATTTCTTGGGATAAATAGCCTATGTAAGATATGACAAGAGTTGCTCCTTCCGGTATTTCAAGAGAAAAGTTACCGTCTATATCTGTGATGATACCGTTGGTTGTTCCTTTTTGTACCACATTAGCACCGATGATTGGTTCACCTTTGTTGTCAGTGATCGTTCCGCTCACTTTTTTTAGCTTATCCTTTTGTGTCTGGATAAGTTTGATGGCAATCGTATTTCCTGTTCGGGTATATTCCATTCCTTTATCGGGGAGGATACGATCCAGTAACTTTTCGACTGGTTCATCTTGGATATTGATAGTAATATCCTTTTTGTGATCGAGATTCTTTTCTATATAAGAAAACCTGACATCGGACTGTTTTTCGATACTTGTTAATAACTCTTTGAGTGAAACGTTCTTAACAGAAATACTTATGTGAGCGTTTTGTGCGTAGATTTCTGTCGGACACACTAAAAAAATAGAGATAAGTAGCAGCGGTATAAATCTGAAAATAGTATCTTTACACACTAAACTGCGTTGGATAATTAGATAGTACATAGATTTAAATAATTATTTGTTGATACTTGAAGCCTTACGTGGTGGTTCGGCTTTTGTGTTTAAAGTATTGACTTTGCCGGAGAACTGTATAGGTTCTCCGGTTTTTTTTAAGAAGAATTCATAATGCCTGTTCCTTTAAAATGATTATTTAGTGAATTTTAGAGAGATCTCATTTCCTGATTTTTGGTATTTGAATGTATAATGTTGTTGCAGGTTTTTCAAAACTTGGATGATGTCGTTCTCATGATAGCTTCCTGTAAATAGTTCTTCCGGACATTCTCCATCTGTAGTTATATTGACTCCATAGAATATTTCCAATTGCCCGATTATTTCTTTGAATGGTTGATTTCTGAAAATTAGATCTCCCCGCTTCCAGGCTGTTTCAACTCTCAAGTCCGTACTCATTACGTTTATTTCTCCTGTTTCATGGTTGTAACGGGCTTTTTGGTTTGGGGAAAGATATACTTGTTTTTCTGGATTTTTATAAGGGGTAACTTCTATACTGCCTTCGATTAAGGAGGCTTCGAACCATGAATCGTCTGGATAAGCATATAGGTTGAAAGTCGTTCCCAATACCTTTATTTGGATTTCTTCGGTTTTTACAATAAAAGGAGTAGCTGCATCATGTACTACTTCAAAATAGGCTTCTCCGGTTAGCTGGACGGTTCTTTCATTCAGTGAGAAAGAAGCCGGATAGGATAAGGTGGATTTTGCATTGAGATAAACTTTTGTCCCGTCGGGGAGGGTTACCGATGCATGTTCTCCCTTTTCGGCAGATATTGTGTACATTTGTGTGATCGCTGTTTGTATATTTATCTTATCTATATAGAGATAGCTAGTTAAAGTGATAAGTAATAAAAAGATTGCGGCTGCAGCGATTTTTCCCAAATATCCTAATAAACTTATCTTTTTTTGTGGTAGGATGATCTTCTTCATGTTTTTCGAGATAGTATCAAATGCCTCGATATTTCTTTTTCCAGAAACATGACAGGTATCCCATAGTTGGGATAGATTTTGTTCTAAAGAACGGTCATCCATATTTTGGATAAGTGTTTTCAGCTGTACAACTTCCTCATTTGTGAGTTGTCCATATAAATATTTTTTGAGTAATGTCTTAATCTCCTCTTGAACCATAGTAATAGATTGTTTATAGGTAATACGATGGAAAAGAGAAAATCTACTTGATAATTTCGCATGTTGTAAAACATATCTTTATAGAGATATTCATGAATGTAAGAAGAACATGAAAAACAAGATATAGAAAGTAGACATTTCTTTTCTGAGAATGCTTAATGCCTGATGAAGGTAGTTATAAACAGACTGTTCTGATATTTGTAATCTGTTGGCAACTTCTGTGGCGGACAGTCCTTGTTCTTTTGTCAGTTCAAATATCTGAACCTGCCTGGGGGACAGTTTTTCTTTTGCTTTAGCCAATGATTGATTGAATGCCTCGAAATCAAAACTATCCTGTTCGTTGATGGATAATTGTTCATTGGAGCAATGAATCAGGTAATCTTCAAAAACAGGATTGTTGAACTGTTTTTTCAGTTGGTCCTTCAATTGGTTTTGTGCCATTTTAAACAGCCACGCTTTAAAAGATAAATCCATATCTATTTTTTGTCGGTTGATCCATACTTTTATAAAAGCTTCCTGTACCAGCTCACTGGTTTGTTCGTGCGAACGGGTGAGTCCGAAGATAAAGCCATATAATAAATCAAAATATTGTTCATATAAAGTATTGAACGCTTTGTAAGATCCTTCTTTTAGCTGTCTTAAGATTTCCGGATGTTGATTCATGCTGGTGAATATGAATGTATAATCAATGTACAAATGTACATAAAACAAATAGAAAAGCTTAAAAATAGTCTGTTAAAGCTCTTTCTCAACTATATCCGAGAAACGCTGTTTGGAGCTTTTTTGCCCCGCCTACGTATTGCGCAAACAAACTTTGGGATAAGAATGTATATCCGGCTGACGCACTTCCTTTATCTTGCCGAGAGATTGCCTTATTGTAAAACCATCAAAAAATTATTGGTTCGAATCGAAAATACTATGCTGTTTAGATCGATTTTCATACAATTCAAATTGTCCGTAAGGGTAATATATAACAAACTGATAATTTTTGTACCTCATGCACAGCTATCGACTAAAAATTAGATACGTTTGTCTTGAATACAATATACAGTTTACTTGTCTAACCAATAACTATTATTATATTTGCATTGTGCAAATAGCACAATTGCGTTGTTTAACTGATTCTTTCAGAAAAAATCTGGAAAATTTATAGAAGAAGAATGAGTTAGCATATCCCGCATCGTATCCGTAAATATGGTGTGGGAGTATGTCGCTTATTTACTTCTACGGTTTTCCAGAGCCTTTCTGATAGATAAGTCACAGCTCTCACACTCTATATAATAATTTAAAGATTAAAGTTTGGAGATCGAGAACGCCGTGATTTTATTCACACAGAAGAAAGATGCTGGTTGAAAAGAAAATACTATCCGACCATTTTGAAGAAATATATGTCTCTTGGTTTTCCCGGATGAAATATTTCGCTCTGGAGTATGTCGTGTCAGAAGAAGACGCAGAAAATATCGTCCAGGACGTATTTACCGAATTGTGGGAAAAAAAAGAGATCTTGGCTTATGATGTGAATCTGGTTGCCCTGCTTTTTACTTCGATCAAAAACCGTTGTATCGACCTTTTACGTCACCGCATTGTTGTAAAGGAAGCTGTCAACCTGATACAGGAAGAGTATCAGGCTACTTTGCGGATGAAACTTGCCTCCTTGGAATTATTCGATCAGTCTCTACTCTCCGAGCAGGATATCGAACGGATCATTACTGAAGTGGTAGACTCTTTGCCTAAAAAATGTCGGGAAATTTTTATCAAAAGCAAAATAGAGGGGAAAAAACAGAAAGACATAGCTGCAGAATTGAATATTTCCCTTAAAACTGTTGAAAATCAAATGGCTATTGCCTATAAAAAAATTAAAAGCGAATTGAAAGACTATCTCCCTTTATTAATATTTTTACTCGCTAATTAAAAAAAACGTTTATCCTCTTGGGGGTTTTGGTTCCTTGATCCGTTTATTAAGAACAAAAGCGGAAAATATGAACGAACGGATACATAAATACTTTTATGAGGAACTTTCCACGGAAGAGCGACTATCCCTGCTGCGCGATGTCGAGGTGAGTGAAGAACTCAAAAAAGAATTTGTAGAGTATCAAAATCTATATGCCTTGTTGAACTTAGGACATCAGGTGCAGGATAAAACAATCGGCAAACAGAAATACGACCGCTTTATTTTGCAAAAGCAACACTCCGTGATGTGGAAGCGTTGGACACGCCGGATCGGGTATGCGGCTACTATCCTGATATTAGTCGTTTCAACAAGTATATTGACATATTGGTATGCACAGCCTGAGCAAGCGGAGTTTTTATCGGAGAATGTGATGAATACTCTGTACACTCCTGCCGGACAGCGGGCACAACTGGTCTTGCAGGATGGGACGGAAGTTTGGCTGAATGCGAAGTCGAAGTTGATCTATCCAGCCCGTTTTACCGATGATAAAAGGAATGTTACGATCGAAGGAGAAGCCTTCTTCAAAGTGGCGAAAGACCCTTCCCGCCCTTTCATTGTTTCTACGCATGATGTCGATATGGAAGTTTTAGGCACCCAATTTAACGTGTGCAGCTATCCTGCGACCGGCTATGTACAAACCAGTTTGTTGGAAGGTTCCGTACGCGTCTTTTTCCGGAATAAGGAATCTGACGGGATCATTTTGGAACCGGATCAACAAGTGACTGTCTCGAACGGAAAGATGAAGGTAGAACCGATTCGCCTGAAAGCTCATTTTTTATGGCTTGACGGTATATATGCCTTTGAAAATGAACCTTTGATCAATATTCTGGAAAAAATGGAACTTTACTATGACGTAAAGATCGTAGTAAAAGACACATCTTTATTCAAAGATACTTATACGGGAAAATTCAGGCAGCGCGACAGTCTTGACGATGTTTTCTGCGTATTGCAGCAAATCCGCAAATTCAAAGTAGAGAAAGACACAGAGCGGAACATAGTGACCTTAAAATAAGAACATGTCAAACATAAAAACGTATAGCCTATGATGAAAGAACAGTAGAAAAACAAAAGCGGCAGAAGCTACCAACAACTGCCGCAAGAGTTAAAGCAAACACAAGTCGTAATTTTTTAGTATTCACTTTAAATTTAGAACAAAGATATGAAAAGAAAAACTTTGTTACAGTCCTTTATTGTGCATAATAACCGCATTAAAGTTTTTTTTAGAATTATGAGAATATCACTTTTTCTTTTGTTTGTTTGTGTGTGCCAGTTAATGGCAGAAGAGGCTGGTGCGCAAAATATTGAGATCAAGATCAGCCAGAATAGCATGACTATTAAACAACTGGTCAAAGAAATCGAGACACAGACCGACTATCTGGTTGTGTTTCGGGATCAGGATGTGGATGTCAATAAGACCGTGTCTTTTCGAAAGAAGTCTGCAAAGATATCTGATTATTTGGAGCAGGTAGCTGAGAGTACTGGGATTGGGTATCGATTTGAAAATAATTATATCACATTGGTTCAGAAATCCCAATCTGTTACCCAGAACAAGAAAAAGATTTCCGGTAAAATTGTCGATTCGACGGGTGAACCTGTTATTGGAGCTAATATTGTCGAAAAGGGGACGACTAATGGAACGATAACGGATCTGAATGGTAATTTTACATTGGAAGTTTCTTCTAAAAGTATTCTACTAGTCAGCTATATTGGATATGCTCCTCAGGAAGTTACAGTAGGAAATCTGCAAAGCATTAATGTAAAACTGCGTGAGGACACGGAAATGCTGGATGAAGTAGTCGTTGTCGGTTATGGTACGCAAAAAAAGTCGGATGTAACGACTGCCGTCGCTTCAGTTTCTTCTGAAAATTTGAAAAACAGGGCAGCTGTGAACTTTGGAGAGGCAATGGCAGGACAGGTTCCCGGTGTACTGATCCAGCAAACGAACGGAGCTCCAGGTGGTGAGGGACTGACGATAAAGGTGCGTGGCACAGGTTCTATCACGCAGTCTAACGATCCACTTTATGTTGTTGACGGCTATCCGATGGAAGGAGGTGCATTTCGTTTGTTGAATTCTTCCGATATTGAGAGCATACAGGTGTTGAAGGATGCTTCTTCTACTGCTATTTATGGCTCGAGAGGTGCTAACGGTGTTGTTATTATTACGACAAAGAAAGGACAAATAGGTAAACCGACTGTTCAGTTGAATGCATATGTTGGATTTCAACAGCGCGAAAAGAAAATCGAAATGATGAACCGCGACCAGTATGTACAATGGTTTATTGACGGACGTAACCAGGCTTGGCTGGATGCGAAAGTCATTTCTTCGGACCCGGACCAGTCTCCGCATTCCATCAATGATCCGAACTCCCGTCGTGCTCTTTATTCCGGAGCAAGTAGCCAATATATGATACCGGACGGAACAGGCAGTTATAAATATAATTTCCTTGATCCGGCTTCAGTGGCACAAATGCCAGATAACGACTGGCAGGACCTGCTGTATCGCAATGCTTTAATGCAACAGTATGAACTATCGGTTTCGGGTGGTTCGGAAAATACACGTTATACATTCTCTGGTAGCTATACTAGTCAGGATGGTATTGTGTTGAATACTGATTATGAGCGCTTTAATTTTCGTACAAACGTCTCTTCCAAAATTGCAGATTGCTTGAATGTTGGGATGAGCTTGATGGCCTATAGTGCGGATGGGACGGAGCAGGCAAATGGAAAAGACTCTCCTGTACTGTATGCTTTGAATTTACCTCCTATTTATCCTTTGCATAATGAAGACGGAACGTACGGTTCGATGGTCCGTAATCCGGAAATTTTGGCCGGTGATGTTGCTAACCCGATCGGTATTGCCGAGCAGGTGATGAACAAGCGGAAACGTCACGGATGGTTAGGAACTATTTTTGCCGAGTGGGAAATTATTAAAAATTTGAAGTATCGTATCAGCATTAATGGTGGAATACAGGATAATATCCAGAAGAAGTTCGAACCTTCTTATGTTGATTTCGATTCTTCGAAGGCTCCCCGTCCAGCAAAAGGTATTAATGAACGGTGGACAGACCGTGATTGGGTGATTGAAAACACTTTGAATTACTCGTTTACTTTGGCTGACAAACATAGTTTTAATGCATTGTTGGGATATACGACTCAATCTCATACATACGAACATATGAAAGGAGAAGCTCGAGGGTATGCAAATGATAATATCACGACCTTGAATGCAGGAACCATGTATGCTCTGACGAGTGACGAATCAGAATATTCTATGATCTCTTACCTGGGACGTATCAATTATGTTTATGATAATCGTTATATGCTGACAACGACTCTCCGTAGTGATGGTTCATCTCGTTTTGGTAAAAACACGAAGTGGGGAACTTTTCCGTCCGTTTCACTGGGATGGCGTATCTCGCAGGAAAAGTTCATGCAGGATGTGAAACAAATCAGTGATTTGAAGATTCGTGCAAGTTTCGGTATTTCCGGTAATAACCGGATTGGTAATTATTCTGCTATCGGTTTGTTGTCTACAGGTTTTTACCCAACAGGAGATGCTGTTCAGAATGCGGTTAATCCTAGTACGATGGCGAATGATGATTTGGGTTGGGAACGTACGCGTCAATATAATTTAGGTTTTGAATTAGGATTGTTCAATAATCGGATTCGCTTGGAAGGTGATTTTTATGACAGCCAATCAATCGATTTGCTGTTGAATGTTCCTGTACCGACCATAACAGGTTATTCTACCCAGATGCAAAATATAGGTAAGGTTCAGAACCGGGGTATGGAGTTCACGTTGAATACTAAAAATTTGACAGGCGAATTTGCATGGTCCAGTAATTTCAACATTTCGTTTAATAAAAACAAAGTGTTGGAAGTGGGAGTGGATGGACGTCCTATATATGGAAGTGCTGCAAATGCGAATAATGCATTTATCACAAAGCCTGGGTATCCGATTGCCAGTTTTTATGGCTATAAATATATCGGAGTTTTCCAGAGTGAAGAAGAATTGGCTAAATATCCACATTTAAGTGGCGACAAAGTGGGAGATGGCCGTTATGAGGATGTAAATAAAGATGGAGTGCTGGATCAGAATGATAAAACGATCTTAGGAGACAATAATCCGTTGTTTACAGCAGGATTTAGCAACTCTTTCAGTTATAAGAATTTTACATTGGATATTCAGTTTACAGGTTCTTATGGAGCAGAAGTTTTCAGCTTTTACAAACGTATGTGCGGAATCTATCATGGCGACCGTAACGGTATGATCGAACAATTGGGACGTTGGCAATCGAAAGATCAACCGGGTGATGGTATACATTTTCGTCCGACCCGTACACCGTCTGGTTGGCAACGTGATCCTTCTTCTGCTTGGGTACAAGATGCATCTTATCTGCGATTGAGAAACTTGACGCTCGGCTATAATTTCGACCAGAAAGTTTTGGATAAGATGAAAATGAAAGGACTGCGTCTTTATGTGACGGGACAAAATCTCTTTACGATTACGAATTATGTAGGATATGATCCTGAAACCAGTAGTGAAAGTGGTCTTGCGCAAGGTGGTGACTATTTAGGATATCCGGCTGCACGCTCGTTTATAATTGGTGCTAATATTACGTTCTAATCATCTTTAATACTATATCATTATGAAAAAGATATATTTGTTATTTGTATTATCTGTTTTATGTATGTCTTGCAGTGATGATTTCATTAGCAAAAATCCTCCTTCGGATCTTAACTCGGAAGGATTTTATAAGACTGAAACCGATATGAACCAGGCAGTATTGTCCGCTTATGCGAATTTACGCTCCCTTTATAACCAAACATATGTCAGATTAGGAGAAATTCGCTCTGATAACACAACCTATTCTTGGTTAAGTGGAAATCCGGCAAATGAAAAAGGAATTGATGAATTTTCATCTCCTTTATTGCCAGAAAATAATTTCTTGGCCAGCTGTTGGGATGATAGTTATAAAACGATTCTGCGCTGCAATATCGTGATTGGAAGGATTGAAAATATTGAATTTAAAAGTGAAGTATTGAAAGCTCAATATACGGCAGAAGCACGATTCCTGCGTGCATTAATTTATTTTTATCTGAATCGTATATTCGGTGGATACGGAGTGAATGGTGAATTACTTGGTGCTATTAAAGTCGATAGGGAGATCACACAAACGGAAGCTTATGACATGGGAAGAGTTTCTCTTCAGGAAATGTATGATCTTATAATTCAAGATTTGAAATATGCGGAAAGTAATTTGCCTGAATCATACGGCTCTACTGATATCGGGCGTGTGACGAAAGGAGGAGCAACGGCTTTATTGGGTAAAGTCTATATGACGATGGCAGGCTATCCGCTGAATAAAGGGGAGGAGTATTATAAATTAGCAATAGACCAATTTAAATCGGTAATTGGTAATTCTCGTTATTCTTTGGTCCCAACCTATAAAGATTTGTTTGAAGTATCCAACAAGAACACGTCGGAATCGCTTTTTGAGGTCCAATATAAGAAAGGAACGCAAGGCGGAGCTACTGGCAGTCCTTGGAACAATAACTTTGCACCTCGTTTTTCTGATAAAGAAGTTGTGTTGGTGGGAGATAAAGGTGGTGAAAATTCCCCTACGCAAGATATGTCCAATGCTTATGAAGTGGGTGATCCGCGTAAATACGTTTCCATGCGTGACGGTTGGACGAATGCGAAGACGGGAGCTTGGGAAAATGAAAAATATGTCTGCAAATATTATGATGTTTCAACAAGCGGTTCGGACAACGATAACAACTGGATCGAATTGCGGTTGGCTGATATTTATCTTTTATATGCCGAAGCACTTGTTCGTACGAATGGTGATAAACAGACAGCTATTGACTATGTAAATAAAATTAGAGAACGTGCACGTAATACGCTGGGAGATCCGGACATTACACCTGCTGCGGATTTATTACGGGATTACACGCTTTCAGATTTCTCAACCTCCAACGACCTGTTATTGGCTATCGAAAAAGAACGTCGCGTGGAACTGGCTTTCGAAAATCATCGCTGGTTTGACTTAGTGCGTACAGGACGGGCAAAGGATGTGATGACTGCTGAACAAAAGTTTGACGGTTATTCCGATTTTACTTGGAGTGATGATGCTCTTGCTTATCCTATTCCGATGACTGTCATGCAGTCTAATCCTGGTAAAATTATCCAGAATAAGGGATATACGCAGTTGTAATTGATATAATGAGGGTGTATTTGCACCCTCATTATAAACTCATAATTTGCTAATGCCATGAATAAAATAAGTGTTGCTTTAAGCTTCTTGTTATTGGCCGTCTGTACATCTTTTGCACAAATAAATGAGAAAAGGTACACAATATCGGATTGTATAACCTCTTTTTCAGATGAGCGTGTGATTAAGAATAAGACAGGCTGGGCTTTCTGGTTTATTCCTGCTGACGGAATTGCGGATACTCTTTCAGTAAAGATGTCGTGTGTGGATAAGGGAATAAAGACACATGAACCTCATTCTCATTTTGAAGACGAACTCTTTTATATGGTAGAAGGGACATCCGTCGTTCATCTGAATGACGAAGAGCATGTTCTCAATCAGGGGGATGCCTTTTATGCTCCGGGAAGCTCTTCTCATAATATTCGAAGGGTAGACGATAAACCGATCAGGTATCTTATGTTCAAGCGTGAGATACGGGGAAAATTGTCAAAACCTTTTTTACCGGGGAAAAAGAATTATTCTATGAAAGACTGCTTGATCCCCTTTGATCATTCGCTTCATACCCCAAAAGGCGGGAGGCTAAATATGTGGTATCTGACAAAAGAAATGTCGGCTGGAGGTTTGAATGCTCAGTTACATGTTTTTTCGGATTCACATCTATACAAGCAAGACGATTATGCCGGGCAGGAGGTCTTTTTTATACTGGAAGGGAAAGCGGAAGTAACGGTTAACGATGAAAAACGTATTGTTGAAGCGCTTTCATCCTGCTATTGTCCTCCTGGTTCAAAACATAGTATTCAAAAGGCAGGAGGAGATCGTTTGAAATTCATTGTAGTAAGAACAAAATAATAGAAATGGAGATGAAAAAAGTGTTTGTATTTTTAGCCGCACTTCTGTTTACGTGGACAGGAAGTGTCGAGGCACAAGACAATCAGCTTACAGCCAAGGAAAAGAAAGAGGGCTGGGTGCTGCTATTTAATGGAAAGAATCTGGATGGATGGACTTCTGTCGGGAAAGATGTCCCGCCTGCATTCGGCTGGGAGATTGAAAACGGAGTAATGACGGTTCGTAAACAGGATGGTAAAAGAGGTGGCGATATCATTACGCGTGCACAATATTCGGATTTCGACCTGAAAGTGGATTTCCGTATCACGAAAGGAGCCAATAGCGGAATTAAATATTTCTTCACCAAGTACGAAAAAGGGGGTTGGTTAGGGTTGGAGTATCAAATCATGGATGACGAAAACCACCCGGACGGGAAATTAGGACGTGACGGAAATCGCTTGGAAGGTGGCCTTTATGATATGTTCCCGACATCCGCTAAAAAGGTAAATCCGATAGGTGAATGGAATCAGGCCCGTATTGTTGCTAAAGGTTCGAAAGTCACACATTACTTGAATGGAAAGAAAATCCTGACATTCGACCGTAGCAGCCAATTGTATAAGGAAACCTGGCAATTGAGCAAGTATAAGAATTGCCAACCTATGTTTGGAGATGTGGAAAAAGGGCATATTCTTTTGCAGGATCACGGGGATGTCGTTTCTTTTAAAAATGTAAAAATCAGAAAGTTGAAATAATTAAAAAACAAACAGAGACATGAAAAATACAACAACAAGAAGAGGCTTTATCAAACAAGTCGCCGCAACGGGTGTGGGTCTGACCATCGGCGGTATGTCGTTCAAAGCGACCAGTGCCAAGAGTTATGCGAATATTATGGGTTCGAACGAACGAGTGAATATGGCCGTTATGGGAACCAATGGCCGTGGTGCCGGTATGGCTCGTAATTTCCAAAGTCGTAAGGATGTGGAAATGCGTTACGTTTGCGATGTGGAAGAAAAAGCATTGGCAAAAGGGGTTGCTGCCGTAAAGAAAGTTGGAGGCAATCCGAAGACGGAAAAGGATATTCGTAAGATATTGGAAGATAAAAATATCGATGCCATACTGGTGACGGCTCCTGACCATTGGCATGCACCTGCAACCATTATGGCTTGTCAGGCAGGTAAACATGTCTATTGTGAAAAACCTTGTAGCCATAATCCTCACGAGGGTGAGTTGAGTCTTGCCGCCGCCCGTAAATATAACCGTGTCGTACAGGTCGGTGCACAGCGTCGTTCATGGCCCGGGCTGACGGAAGGAATAGAAGCTTTGCATAATGGTGTCATCGGAAAGGTTCATTTTGCAAAGGCTTGGTACACGAATAACCGCAAATCGATCGGTTTCGGTAAAGAAATTCCGGCTCCTTCCACGATTGATTTTGATTTGTGGCAGGGACCGGCTCCCCGTCGTTCTTACCGGGATAACCTGATTCATTATAACTGGCATTGGTTCTGGCATTGGGGAACAGGCGAGGCTTTGAACAACGGTACACATGAGATAGATGTCGTTCGTTGGGGATTGGGATTGGATTTCCCGACAGCCGTCAGTTCTGAAGGTGGCCGTTTCCGCTATAAGGATGATTGGGAAACTCCTGATACGCAGACGATCGATATCCGGTTCGGCGATGATTGCCTTGTAACTTGGGAGGGACGTAGTTGTAATTCCCGCGATACGGAAGGACGTGATCGTGGTGTGATCTTCTATGGTGAAGGTGGAGCGTTGGAAACAGGTCATAATGGGTATCGCATTTTCGATATGAAGAACAAGCTGGTTAAAGAGCTTGCTTCAAAGGATGTTATTGACGGTCGTGACCCAAACAGTCCGAGTGCTAACTTGGATATGGGACATATTGCCGATTTCATCGATGCGATCAAGACAAACCGGCGCCCGAATGGAGACATTGAAGAGTTACATAAAAGTACGTTGTTAGTCCAATTGGGTAATATTGCCTGGCGTACAGGTCATCGCTTGATGATCGACCCTTCCAATGGTCATATTGTGAACGATCCGGAAGCTCAACGCTTGTGGAGCCGCACGTATGAACCGGGCTGGGAACCTATTGTTTGAGTTTCTATTTCATGGTAAAAATAGAAGAAAAGCCGGATACTTGTTTGGAAAAACAGGTTCCGGCTTGATTTTATTGGACTAATACATGATGATGATTTAGAAACAACCATCATACCATCATGCTTCTTGTGTGAAGGTTGAATATCAAGATATACAGCTATGATAGTTCTCATTTCAACTATCATGCAACTATCATAAATCAGCTGTTTAACCATCATTTTGGTCGTTTTTATCGGAAATAGATGTACTTTGGAAGTGTTAAAACAGAATGTTTTTGAGAATGTATAAGCCTTTTTTGCCGGAATAAGGTACTTTGGAAAGCAAAAGAGGTTAGTTCTTTTCCTCAAAATACGCGTATCAGGTTCATTTACACCCCCATCTGAGCGGTCTTGAGACCTGGGTCTGCAGGGGGGTGACACCCGGATCTCGACAAAAATATATAGCTATATTGCTGAGAATAAGCTATATGTTGTGTGTGAAAAAGCTATTATATCTATGATAGTATGATAGTTAAAAAAACATCCATCATGCCTGCTATCATTCCATGTAGAGATTGATATTCATTATATAAAAGGCAAAGCATGATGGTATGACAGTTGTTTTCGCAATCGAAATTCATCTCTTTGCAGAGATATGTACCTCCTTCATGTGAATCGGATTTGTGGATTTTTATAAAACCTCTACCACCCTCTCCAGTGCCATCCCGTGCGATCCCTTTATCAGCACATGATATCCTTCCAAGGGATTTTTGCGCAAGGCTTCGATCAGCTCCTCTGTTGTGGCATAGGTGGTGAAGTCTTTTCCGGCGGCTTTTTGGAAATGTTCGCCGCACAGAAATACTTTATCGTAATTACCTTCCTTGATCCGGGCTACGACTTCGGTATGGAGTTCGTCGCTTGTAGGACCTAATTCGCGCATGTCGCCTAAGATGAGAGCTTTGGGCGAGACAGGCATTGTGGCGAAATTGTCTAAAGCAACTTTCATGCTGCTCGGATTTGCGTTGTAGGCATCGATGATCAGTTCGTTATTTTCAGTCTTTTTCAGTTGTGAACGGTTGTTAGTCGGCTCGTAAGCGGCAATGGCACGGCTGATGCGTTCTGCCGGAATCTTGAAGAAACGGCCAACAGCAACGGCAACTAAGGCATTGTCCAGATTGTAGTTACCGATCAGATGGGTTTCCACTGTGTGGATTTTGCCCTGTTGTCTCCATTCGAAAGTCAGGTAGGGATTGCAGCTGACTACACATCCCCAGGCAAAAGCCGTTTCATCGGAACCGTATGTGACCTGTTCGATTCCATTGGCGATCTCTTTCAGATATTTATTATCCTGATTGATGAATATCTTACCTTTCGTGCGGCGCATATAGTCGTATAATTCACCCTTTGTTTTGATCACACCTTCGAATGAGCCGAAACCTTCCAGATGGGCACGCCCGACATTGGTGATAATCCCGTAGTTTGGCTGTGCTATGTCGACCAACTCTTTGATATCGCCCGGATGGCTGGCTCCCATTTCGATCACAGCCATTTCGTGGTCGTGCGTCAGGCGGAGCAAGGTGAGAGGTACGCCGATATGGTTGTTCAGGTTGCCTTCGGTGTAGAGAAGGTTGTATTTGGTAGACAGGACGGAAGCCAGCAGTTCCTTGGTCGTTGTCTTTCCGTTTGTTCCGGTGATACCGATAATCGGACAGCCGATCACTTTACGGTGGCGGTGCGCTAATTGCTGCAAGGTCGTCAGCACGTTGTCCACAAGGATTGTGCGTTCTCCGATAAAATAATCCGGATTGTCGATTACCGCATACACGCAACCGGATGCCAGCGCCTTTTCTGCATATTGGTTACCATCGAATTTATCCCCTTTCAAGGCAAAGAAAATCGAACCGCGAGGGCAGTTTCGGCTGTCGGTTGTCACTTTCGGATTGTGTATAAACAATTCATATAGTTCAGGAATAGTCATAGTCTTTTTCCCTTTATAATTTCTATGAGAGTTATTTTGCGCAAATGTAGTGATTTAATGTATTTACCTTTATCTTTGTCGGAAAGAAAAATAAGAATGTTACATAAAACGCTCAATATTAGAGGAACGCTTACCTCACTCGATACTCCGCTGGTGATGGGGATTCTGAATGTCACTCCCGACTCTTTTTATGCCGATAGTAGGAAGCAGACGGAAGTTGCAATTGAGGAACGCATACAGGCAATTTTATCCGAGGGAGGACAGATCATCGATCTCGGAGGTTATTCTTCCCGCCCCGATGCCGCAGAGGTCTCACCTGAAGAGGAGATGAAACGTCTGGCTTTTGCTTTGAAAATACTGAATACGCATTATCCGGATGTGACCCTGTCTGTCGATACATTCCGGGCGGATGTGGCACGTCGTTGCGTCGAAGAATACGGCGTCGCGATAATCAACGATATTTCGGGAGGAGAGTTGGATGCTGGAATGTTTGAGACGGTCGCCCGTTTGCATGTACCTTATATAATGATGCATATGCGCGGAACTCCTCAGACGATGCAGCAACATACCGATTATGCAGATATAATGGAGGAGATTATGCTCTATTTTGCCCGGAAAGTCCGACAGCTCCGTTTGTTGGGAGTGAACGATATTATATTGGATCCCGGTTTCGGTTTCAGTAAGACGGTAGACCAGAATTATACGTTAATGGGACATCTGCGTGAGTTTAAGGATTTCGGTTTACCTTTGCTCGTCGGTGTTTCCCGCAAGAGCATGATTTATAAATATCTGGGTGGAACACCAGCCGACAGCCTGAATGGAACGACAGTCCTGAACACGATTGCTTTGTTGAATGGGACGGATATCCTTCGTGTCCACGACGTAAAAGCCGCAGTAGAAGCAGTCAAACTCGTTTCGAAAACTTTCAATTTTCAACTTTCAACTTTCAACTGTTAATATTATGTGGATGAATTTCGGAATAAAAGACCTGATTGATGTTTTATTGGTAGCCTTCTTCTTGTACCAGACATATAAGCTGATGAAGAATTCCGGAACTCTGGCTATCTTTAGTGGAGTAGTGTCGTTTATTATTGTCTGGATTCTGGTTTCCCAAGTGTTGGAGATGCGTTTGATGGGAGCGATACTCGACAAGTTTATCAGTGTCGGTTTCCTTGTACTGGTGATTTTGTTTCAGGATGAGATACGTCGTTTTCTGGTGGCACTTGGTTCGCACAGGGGATGGAAGTTCCTGGGAAAAATATTTTCGAAGAAGAACCATGACAAGGAGAACGAAGGGAAGTTTATTGCCCCGGTTGTCCTGGCCTGCATGAATATGGCGAAGAAAAAGACGGGAGCACTGATATGCATCCAGCAGGATGTCGATCTGACCGTTTATGAGCATACCGGTGAAATGTTCAATGCTGATGTCAATGCCCGCCTGATCGAAAATATATTCTTCAAAAACAGTCCTTTGCATGATGGCGCCATGATCATTGCGGACAACCGTATCAAGGCTGCCGGCTGTATTCTTCCGGTTGCCCAAAACGCTAATTTGCCGAAAGATATGGGATTACGCCATCGTTCCGGCTTGGGAATGTCGCTCGAAACGGATGCACTGGTAATCATCGTTTCAGAAGAACGTGGGAAGATATCGGTCGCTCATAATGGTAAAATAGAAGTGAACGTTACGGCAGAGGATTTGCAACAAATCCTGTCAGGGGAGAAGGAAGTAACAAATTATTGTTAAATGTTCTGAAACTGATAGGTCTGCATGTAAATCTTTTACTGATTTTGCAAACTCTATATTGCATTTTGCCTACTTTTGTACCCGATTATTGTGATATCTAACTAACAATATAATAAAAACAGATCTTCCGCTATGGACTTAATGCAAGAGATTATTGCACGCGCTAAAGCAAACAAACAGCGTATCGTTCTTCCTGAAGGAACAGAAGAAAGAACATTGAAAGCTGCCGACCGTTTAGTGGCCGACGAAGTTGCAGACATTATCCTGATTGGCAACCCCGCTGAAATCAACAGCCTGGCTGCTCAGTACGGGTTGAACCACATCGGACAAACTACTATTATCGATCCGAAGAATCACGAAAAGAAAGCCGCTTACGCAGACCTGCTTTTCCAGCTGCGCCAGAAAAAGGGTATGACTCCTGAAAAGGCTGCCGTTTTAGTAGAAGATCCTTTGTTTCTTGCCTGCCTGATGATTAAATCCGGCGATGCCGACGGTGAAATCGCTGGTGCACAGAACACGACCGGCAATGTGTTGCGTCCCGCTTTACAGATTATCAAGACTGCTCCGGGTATGAGTTGCGTTTCAGGTGCGTTCCTGATGTTTACAAAGACTCCCCAGTATGGTAAAGAAGGCATTTTGGTATTTGCCGATTGTGCCGTAATGCCGAATCCGACAGCACCAGAATTGGCAAGTATCGCTATTGCTACAGCTGCTACAGCCCGCGATATCGTAGGAATGGAACCGCGTGTCGCCATGCTGAGCTTCTCTACGAAAGGCAGTGCCTCTCACGAGATGGTCGACAAGGTTGTCGAAGCTACCCGTCTGGCAAAAGAAATGGCTCCCGACCTGAAGGTTGACGGAGAATTGCAGGCCGATGCCGCTTTGGTTGAAAAGGTCGCTTCATTGAAGGCTCCGGGCAGCGATGTTGCCGGACAGGCTAACGTTTTGGTATTCCCGACTCTGGAAGTGGGTAATATCGCTTATAAGCTGGTTCAGCGTTTAGGAGGTGCAGAAGCTGTAGGTCCTATCCTGCAGGGTATGGCTGCTCCGGTTAACGACCTGTCTCGCGGTTGCTCTGTTGACGATATCTATAAGATGGTTGCGATTGCATGTAACCAGTCGATAGGTTTGAAAGCGAATAAATAATTTGATTTATGAATTATGATTTATGTGACGATGATAAATCATAATTCATAAATTCCTAAAATCCCAACTCATAAATCATTAAATCATGAAAGTATTAGTATTAAACTGCGGTAGTAGTTCTATTAAATATAAATTGTTCGATATGACAGCCGGTGAAGTAATGGCACAAGGTGGTATCGAAAAGATCGGTCTGCCCGGTGCATTCCTGAAACTGACCGACAAAGACGGTAAGAAAGTTGTTTTGGAAAAAGAAATGCCCGGCCACAAGGAAGGTATCGAATTTATCCTGAGTATTCTGACTGACAAGACATATGGCTGCATCAAGGAATATAACGAAATCGACGCTGTCGGCCACCGTGTGGTACATGGAGGTGAAAAGTTCGCTTCCAGCGTGAAGATCGACCGGGATGTGATCAACAAGGTAATCGAATGTTCGGATCTGGCTCCGTTGCATAACCCGGCTAACCTGAAGGGTATCGATGCTATGGAAGCATTGATTCCGGGTATTCCCCAGGTAGCAGTATTCGATACGGCTTTCCACCAGACAATGCCGGCTAAGGCTTATATGTACGGTTTGCCTTACGAGATGTATACGAAATACGGTGTGCGCCGTTACGGTTTCCATGGAACAAGCCACCGCTATGTTTCCCGTCGCGCTTGCGAAATCCTGGGCGTTCCTTATGAAGAACAGAAGATCATTACGGCTCATGTAGGCAACGGTGGTTCCATCGCTGCCGTAGATCATGGCAAATGTGTTGATACTTCTATGGGGCTGACTCCGGTTGAAGGTCTGCTGATGGGTACTCGTTGCGGTGACGTAGACGCCGGTGCTCTTTCCTTTATCATGGAAAAAGAAGGATTGGATGGTCATGGTTTATCAGACTTGATCAACAAGAAGAGTGGGGTTGCCGGCTTGGTCGGTGGTTCCTCCGATATGCGTGATTTGGAAGCAGCCGTAGAGGCAGGCGATGAACGTGCTACTATGGTTTTGGATGTTTACAACTACCGCATCAAGAAATATATCGGTGCTTACGCTGCTGCCATGGGTGGTTGCGATATCTTGGTTTGGACCGGTGGTGTCGGTGAAAACCAGTGGGCGACACGTCGTGTCGTTTGTGAAAACATGGAATACATGGGCATGAAGATTGACGTTAAAAAGAATGAAGGTATGCGTGGTGAAGAAATGGTCATCAGTACACCGGACAGCAAGGTTACAATCATTGTGGTTCCGACAGACGAAGAATATATGATCGCTGCCGATACAATGGATATATTAGGTAAATAATAATTATTCTAATCCTCACAGCTTACAAAACATTAGGATTAGTGTTTAGACTGCCCCGACACCGGTTGGGGCGGTCTTTTTTTATAAAATGAAACGGTCAAAATCTTTACAATAAACAAGGGGTAGATAGAAACTTTCATCTTTAAAAGATCTGACAACCTGATTGTCTTGAATTGTAAAAAGACATTGTCCTGTCTCATCGGATAATATGACAGATGACTGTTCCGCCCCTTCTGTGCAAATGTTCTGAATAAATTCGGAATCAATGGCTCTTTGGAGTGCATCGTTTATTAATGCTGTTCCGTTGTTTGATTTAAGATGGGTATTAATACATTCTCGAACGATACGGGTTTTGTACTCAAAAGAATCTCCTTCACTGCTTGATAGAGCTTTGATTGCACAGAACAAAGCTTTACCTACCGTACTTTTACCGGAATCGTTAATTCCGGTAATGACTGTTAAGCCACCAATTTCTATTGAAGTGAAGCATGCTTGATTTTGCTTATATTGGAGAGTTCAGTTTGCATCGTCTTTCTATTTAGTATGATTATACAAATGTAAAAATAAATATTAGTAAAAACTAATCCTTTTCTTACTCTGTTTCGAACTGCTCCATATACAGCGTTTTCCCGTCCCAGACGATATAGGAGAAATATTGCATCCAGTCACCTGCAATCAGCAACCGTGCGGTCCGCGAAAGCATCAGGTCGAGCATGATATGGCGGTGTCCGAAGATAAAGAAGTTGATATCCGGGTGTGTCTTGAGGTATTCTTTTGCAAAGAGGGCCATATACTCGTGGTCTTCGCCCTGGTATTCGGCTGCTTCCCTTGTCTTATGTTTTTTTAATCCGCTTTTACGACTGCTGAGCGACCAGCCGAGAGCGAAGCCGAACGTCCAGCGGGGATGGATGCCCGCATACAGCCATTGGCAGAATTTATTACGGAAAAGGGTGCGAAGGAAACGGAATGCCTTGCTTCTATAGTCTACCTCGTCGCCATGTCCGAGGAAGAACCGTTTGCCTAAAAGGTCTACAGTGAGCACATCCCGGTGGATGATCGCACCTATCTCCTTTGGCAGATAGTCGAACATCCAGATGTCGTGATTGCCGATAAATATATGGATTTCCACTCCATTATCGGATAGTTCCGCCAATTTACCAAGGAAACGGACAAAGCCTTTCGGTACGACGTATTTATATTCATACCAATAGTCGAACATATCCCCTAGGAAATAAATAGCCATTGCCTCGTCTTTGATGCTGTCCAGCCAGCGTACCAGTCTCTTTTCGACGGCAAGCGGGTCTTTATGGAAGCGGGCACCAAGATGGGCGTCCGATGCAAAATATATTTTCTGTCGAAGGGAATCCATGCCTTTATAAAAAACCTAGTTCAAGTTTGGCCTCTTCGGACATCATCTCCTTGTCCCATTCCGGCTCGAACACGAGGTTAACTTCCACGTTGTTCACGCCATCGACTGATTCTATCTTCATCCGGACATCTTCCAGAATGAAATCAGCAGCAGGACAATTGGGGGCGGTGAGGGTCATGTCGATGCGAACGTTCTTCTCATCGTCTACCTCTATGTTATAGATCAGGCCAAGATCGTAGACGTTAACCGGGATTTCCGGGTCGTATACGGTTTTAAGCATGGCGACAATCGCTTCTTCTGTTTGGAGGAATTCGTTGTTCATATTTCTTTAATTTGAATACAAACGTACGAATTAATTGACAATTGACAATTGACAATTGACAATTAATAACAGGAAAGGGTGGCTTCTGCTTCGTAACCCATAGCTTTACGATGGCTAATGCATAGAGTTACCCTTCGTAAAGCATAGCTTTATCTCACAGGGTTCCTTCGTCCGAATAACTGTAGTAGCTGCCGTCGGCCAGGACAATATGGTCTAACAGTTGTATTTCGAGTAAGCGGGCAGCGTCCCGGAGGTGTTGTGTCAGCAGGTCGTCCTGCCGGCTGGGGTGTGGATTGCCCGAAGGGTGGTTATGACAGAGGATGATGCCTACCGCAAGGGCATTGATCGCGGCTTTTAGGATGATGCGCAGGTCGGCTGATGTCTCGCTTATCCCGCCTTGGCTTATCTTGACCTTTTCGATCACCAGGGAAGAACGGTTCGTGAGTGCGATCCATAATTCTTCGTGGGGAAGATCGCAGAGCAGGGGATAGAAAATCCGGTAAACATCGCTGCTAGAGTGGATAACGGGACGTTGAACCGGATCGCTGTTGCCACGTCGTTTCCCAAGTTCGAGGGCTGCATTGATTGTGATAGCTTTGACTTTGCCAATGCCTTTAAACTTAGACATCAGTTCTTTGACGGATAATTTGCCTAAAGCATTCAGGTTATTATTGACGGAATTTAAAATACGTTGTGACAGTTGGACGGCAGTTTCCCGGCTGTTGCCGGAGCCGATCAGAATGGCCAGTAATTCGGCATCGCTGAGGGAAGCAATACCTTTCAATAACATTTTTTCGCGTGGGCGGTCTTCTTCTGCCCATTCTTTTATTTTCATAGCAAGAAAGTTTTGGATGATTTTAGATTTATGATTTATGATTTATCTTGTCAACGTATAAATCATAAATCATAAATCATAAATTTTACCGGATACGTCCTACGTAAGAACCGTCCTGTGTATTGATTTCGATGATTTCACCTTCTTCAATGAACAACGGAACGCGTACTTCAGCACCTGATTCTACTGTTGCAGGTTTCAAAGTGTTGGTTGCTGTATCGCCTTTGATACCCGGTTCCGTATAAGTTACTTTCAACTGTACTTTTACAGGCATATCTGCGAACAGGACAGTTTCTGTTGAAGCGTCTGAAACGACTTCCACAATTTGGCCTTCGATCATGAAGTCCACACCGTTGATCAGGTTTTTGTCGATGATGATATCGTCGAAAGTTTCCTGATTCATGAAATGATAGTGTTCGCCTTCCTGATATGTATATTGGTACGGGCGACGTTCTACGCGTACGTCTTCCAGTTTTTCACCGATGTTGAAACGACGTTCGATCTGACCGCCTTTTACAACGTCTTTCAGGGTTGTACGCATAATCGTGTTACCTTTTCCCGGTTTTACATGAAGAAAATCGACGCAGAAATAGAGTTTACCGTCCAAACGGATACATGTTCCTTTCTTGATGTCCTGTGAATTAATCATACTAATGTTCTTTATATTATATTGTTAATTTATCTCGTGATGGATTTCGAGTGCAAAAGTAGTGTTTTCCTCTTAAAGTAACAATAAACTTCTGTAATTTTATTTGGAAATAGGTTGCAAATCAGTTTGATATGCTGAGGGGTATAAAGACTAAATACAATCCCGGATCAAGTCCGGGATAACGGGAAGTTAAAAAAGTGAGATAATAAAGCTGATAACCGGAACGAGGATAGCCGTCATGATCCCCATCAGGCCGATGGCAAGTCCGCTCAAAGCTCCTTCCACCGCACCGATCTGAATCGCAACGGAAGTACCTACCCCGTGCGAAGAGGCGCCCAATGCCAACCCTTTGGCTATGCGGCTTTCGATGCCTAATACTTTCATCACGAACGGCCCGACAATACTGCCGAATATTCCGACCGCCACTACGATGACGGCTGTTAGAGAAGGAATGCCGCCTGACTTCTCGGCAATGCCCATCGCAATCGGTGTCGTGACCGACTTGGGTTCGAGCGTGGCGACCAACGCGGCATCTGCTCCCATCAGTTCGCCGATCGCTATAACGCTGACAATCCCGACAATCGCTCCGACAAAGACGGACGTCAGGATCGAAATCACATTTCCTTTCAGGTATTGGATCTGCTCATACAATACATATCCTAACGCCACGACCGACGGCCCCAACAGGAAATGGATCAGGTGGCTGCCTTTCTGAAACGATTCGTATTCGATATCCATCGTTTTCAAGACAACGATAATAACAAATATGGAGGTAATAAGCGGATGCAGCAGGCTGATACGCGTCTTTCTGTACAAAGCCAAAGAAGCCAGATAAGTACCGATTACCAGAGTCAGTGAAAATACTTCCGATTGTGCCAGGTTATTCATTTTCGTCCGTTTCCTTTCCTAATTTTTGCTGGATGAGTGCTACGCTGGCAATTACGAGTATGGTGCTGACAACGGAAGCTGTTACGATCACAACCCAATACTGGGAAATGATACCGAGCGAATTCATTAATCCCACACCCGCCGGCAGGAAAAACAACCCCATGTTTTCGGTCAGAAGCGTGGAGAGCTTCTTCACTTTGTTCGGCTTGACGACTTTGAATGCCAGTGCCAGGAATAACAGCACCATTCCAATTACGCTACCTGGGATAAACCCGTCGATAAAATAACTGATAAACTCTCCTGTAAAATAGAAGAAGAGGATGTAAAATGCTTCTATTAGCATATTCTTACTGTCTTTTTAGATAACCGCTGCAAAGATAACATCTTTGTAAGAAATATGTTCTACAACATATAATTTAAATCTGATTTTAACAAAAGCATTATGGATTACTATGGTTTTCACTCCTGTTTCTTGTTTTTCCCTATATTTGTACTTCTAAGTTATCATATAAGATTGAAAAATTGAATGGAAAAATGGTCAATGAACTACTTTTTGAGCAATTATTTCGGATGTATTATGCGGAGTTGTGCCGCTATGCATCCCGTTATTTGTCAGATAAACAAATTGTAGAAGATATTGTCCAAAGCTTTTTTATTGCCGTTTGGGAGAAAGACGGTTTGACGATCAACAGGGATAACTTTTTGCCTTATGCTTATCGCTCTGTCTATAACCGCTGCTTGAATTACTATAAAGCTGAATTATCAAAAGAAAGTTTTCTGGCCTCGCTTGTAGAAGAGTGGAATGGACAAGCTGAAGAGGAGAATGATTTCCGGTATAAACAAGAAGTGCGGGAGGCTCTTCGTAAACTACCCCCTAAATGTAAACAAGTATTTCTTCTTAAATGTATAAAAGGATTGAAATATAAAGAAATAGCAGAAGTGTCCGGAATATCGGTCAATACTGTCAAGTATCATTTGGGAGAAGCTTTTCGAATTATGCGGGAAGAATTGATTGATTTACAAGGAACAGTCTTGCTTTTTATGCTAATGAAACCTGTTTTTGACGTTGTCGTGTAGCTGTTCGACATTGTCGAAGATATACGAATATATGCTCGGTATTGCCGGAAACAAATTACATGCAGACTGAATTTGTCATAGATACATGAAAAAAGCTTATTTTTTCCTACCCATTTTCCTGCCCACTGTTGTCATATAATAAAAGGTATTGCAAATGAAGTCTGAAACGATATATGAGATCATGTTGTCTGTCCTGTCCGGAGATGCGACCGAAGACGAGCATCGCCTGTTGAATGAATGGCTTGCTTGTTCAGAAGCCAACAGAAGGCAGTTCGAGCAAGTGGGTGAACTATATCGCAGTTTCGAGACTGTCGGAAAGCAGGATGATTCTGAATATGATGTTGAACAGGCTTGGATGAGGGTACGCAACCAGACTGTAGAGAAGAAGAAAAAGTTTAACTTAAAAACTTGGTTGCCTTATGCGGCCTTGGTCGCTATTATGTTTTCCGTAGGACTTTATTTTATGAACAGACCTGCGGAGCAGGATTGGACTGCTGAGGCAGATGTTTTGACAAACATAAATCAACCGACTTTACTGTTGGATAATGGGGAACGGATTCCGTTGAAGCAGGATAGTTTTTCGATTCAGCAGGGCAATATGGTGATTCGGAATAATCTGGTTGGACAACTTTCGTATGAGTCGGACAGGGAGCAGCCTTCGGATGAAGAAAAGCTGTCTTGGAATCACCTGGTGATACCGAAAGGGAATGCTTACGAACTGGAGTTGGCAGATGGAACACACGTTTGGCTGAATGCTGAATCGGAGTTATCTTATCCGACTCGCTTTGCAGGAGAAATGCGCGAGGTCCGGTTGAAAGGAGAGGCGTTCTTCGATGTGGCTAAGAATCCGGACTGTCCTTTTGTGGTGAGGACGGATGAGGTCGCAGTCCAGGTTTTGGGAACCTCTTTCAATGTCTCGGCTTATCAATCCGAGCAAATGGCTCGTGTCACACTGGTAGGAGGTTCTGTGGCTGTAAAAGCGAATGGTGGCGAAGAATTCCGGATTGTCCCTTCCGAGCAGTTCTGTTATAATAAGGAAAGCCGTAAGTCCGGGATACGGGTTGTAGACACGGATTTATATACATCTTGGGTAAAAGGAGAATATATTTTCAAAGATGCCGCGTTAGAGGAAATCTTTAATAAGTTGTTGCATTGGTATGATTTTACCGTCCGGTATCAAAATGAACAGTTGAAAGATAAGCGTTTTTCTTTGGTCATAGACCGGAAAATCAGTTTGGAGCAATTATTGGAGTTGATCAGTTTTACGTCAGATGTGAAATTGGAACGAATCCAAGGAAATATCATTTATGTTAAACAAAGAAGAGAGGAGGTATGATGACTTAGATATCATGAAAACACAAAAAGGAGACAGTATGTACCAGATACTGTCTCCCGTAACAGATTACTAAACATTTTTATAACTCAGTTTAAACCTGTAAGATACAAATTTATGGAAAAAAGTAGACATGGGGCTTTTGTGTATGCACAAAAAGTCTTAAAGCACTTGTTATTTTTATTTTTACTCATCAATTTATTAAGTATTTCGCCGGATATTTCGGCATCAACGACTCTTTTAGAGCAAAAGTACACGTTGAATTTATCTTTTAAAGACGCCCGTTTGGAGCAAGTTCTAGATGCTATTATGAAACAATCGGGAGTGAAAATAGCCTATAGTAGTGATGAACTTCAAAAGGACCGGGTGGTATCGGTGAATATCCAGACTTCTGATATTTTGACAGCATTACGCTCTGTATTGGGAGACGGTTATTCTTTTAAACAAATTGAGGATTATATCGCAATCGCCCGAAAAGAGATATCCGATGCATCGGATATCGTCAGCAATATTGCTGACGATAG
>OLXN01000591.1_pt1 | contig 28812 bp, 35 predicted proteins | sample 1674021 | NCBI WGS metagenome assembly OLXN01 (sample SAMEA103958137, study PRJEB25191) | human gut metagenome | biome: human-associated habitat [ENVO:00009003]; feature: intestine environment [ENVO:2100002]; material: feces | place: Germany | collected 2013/2015
CGGTGGAAAAAGGACGGGGATTGGGAACGGAAAGCCACCGAGGATTTGATGGCCATGCAGACGATACACGAGGACATCCGTGATTTGGTCCGCTACCAGCTCCTCCAGCTGCGCAAACTGAAGGACCAGTACGTCAAATCGGAAGCGGATGGCGGAGAACCCCGGTTGATCGGCAAAGGCGACATAGACGGGGTACGGGATTTGTTCAACATGATAAAACCGAAGGAAACCGACTGGACGACATTGGTCAGGACCGTACGCTTGATCAACAAGTTCCTCAAAGACAACTATCCGGCATTGGCACGCGATGCCGCGCCGGCTTTGAACGATTTCCTGAATGAACAGAGAGGAGGCGCCGCATGAGCCTGGAACGTCACCTGAGTCCAAAAGAACAGCGCGAATACAACGAATGGCTGGCCGAAATGCAGGAGACCGTCCGGTTGCAGCCGGCCGTCCAGGAAACCGAAACACACAAGGCCAGGCGCATCGCCGGCCTGAAAAAGGACTTTACGAAGTTTTGCCGTTATTACTTCGAGGACTTTATGGATTCCGATTTCGGATGGTTCCACAAAAAAGGGGTAAAACTCATCGTTGAAAACGACAACATCGTGTTCGTTGGGGAATGGCCGCGCGAACATGCAAAATCCGTCGTCATGGACATATTCCTGCCAATGTACCTTAAGGCGCTGGGAATGCTTACGGGCGTTATCCTTTCTTCCGCCAACGAGGACAAGGCGGACGGATTGTTGGCCGACCTGCAGGAACAGCTGATGTTCAACGAACGTTATAAAGCCGATTACGGCCCCCAATACAAATCAGGCAAATGGGATACCGGGCATTTCGTCACGAATGACGGCATCGGTTTCTGGGCATTCGGACGCGGACAGTCCCCGCGTGGCGTCCGTGAAGCCGCGCTACGGCCGAACCTGATCATCGTGGACGACATAGACGATGCCGAAATCTGCAAAAATGAAAAACGCGTACAGGAGGCGACCGACTGGGTCCTGGGGGATTTATACGGCTGTGCCCCGACAAGGGGAAGCCGTCTTGTGGTCATCGGAAACCGCATCCACAAACGTAGCATCCTGGCGCACATCGTAGGGGATGTGGAAGAAGGCGACCCGAAAAAGGAAACGGTTACACATTTGAAGGTGTACGCCCTGGAAAATCCGCGCACACACGAAATGGACTTGTCCGAAAAAGGAGTCCCGGCATGGAAAGAAAGGTATACCAGGGAGCAGATACTGGTAAAAATGGAAAACATGGGGCGCCGTTTGGCCCTTCGGGAACTTTTCCACCAGCATATCGTTTTCGGGCGGGTATTCCGCGAAGAACACCTTCCCTGGGCGGACCTGCCGCCGATCCAGAACTGCGAAAGGCTGGTGACCTATTGCGACCCGTCGTATAAGGATACCAAGAAGAACGACTTTAAAGCCATTGTCCTGATCGGGAAGAACGGCAAGTACTTCGATATCTATAAAGTGTTTTGTCGCCAGTGCACGACGCCGGAGATGGTTCGGGGGCATTATGGCCTGGCGGAAGAAATACCGGAAAACAAGTCCTGTCCCCATTGGATGGAGGCCAACTTCATTCAGGATATCCATCTCAAGAAATACGATGAAGAAGCGGAACTCCGCGGTTACGGCATTGCCATACGGGGCGACAAGCGCAAGAAACCGGAGAAGACGGAGCGCATCGAGGACCTTTCCGCCTATGCCGAACGCGGCCTGCTCCGCTTCAACCGGGCCGAAAAGCAGAGTCCGGACATGCAGGAGGTAAGGAACCAGTTCCTGGGATTCCCGGATGCCCCGCATGATGACGGTCCCGATGCCGTGGAGGGCGCCGTTTACAAGCTCAACAAGCCGGGTGTGAAGCAAGCCGGCAGGCTTAAGACTGCAAAATACAAACATAACAAATCAAGACGACCATGGTAGTGGATTATTTACAGACATGTGACTTCCTTGTTTTCATATCGGAAGCTTCACTGAAAAAACTCATTCGCGATGAAAATTGCAAGATTGTCAATGCGCAGACGATGGCTTACGGGTATATTTCCGAGAAGTTGTCCGGACGCTATCAAATAATGAAGGAACTTTCGAAAGAGGGGGAAAGCCGGAACGCCTCGATGGTCCGCTGGATGACGGTCCTCACGGTTTATTACCTCTATCAGTCTGTACCGGATGAAAGCATCCCGGAAAGGGTGCGGCTCAATTACGAGGACGTGCTGAAAGAAATCGACAGGGTCGCATCCGGAAAGGACAACAGCACGCTCATTCCGGTTTTGGATCCTTCCGGCAAGCCCCGGACATCGTTCCGGTGGGTTTCCAACCCGAGGCGGAGCCATAATCCCTTTGGATGATCCGTGTTCGAACATCATATAAACACAATTTGAAATGGACATAAAAAAGATTACAAACAAGATAGCGGCCAGGTTCGGCTTAAGCCGGAAACGCAAGTCTTCCCTTCTGAAACGCCAGGCCCCCTCGCGGGTGAAGATGGAAATGGACTGCCTGGTCAAGGCTGCCCTGGAGGCCCTTGACCAGGAAAATTCCGACCGGAACGGTCTGCTGGAGATTTATGGAAACGCATGGAAAGACAGCCAGGTCATCAGTGAACACGAAAAGGCTGAAGCATTCCTGATCACGGAACCTTTTGAAGTTTGCAAAAAAGGCAGTGATGCCGTGGACAAGGAACGGACCCTGCTTTTGGACCGTCCCTGGTTTACGCGTTTTTTGACCTTCGTGATGGACAGCGAGTTCTGGGGATATCAGCTTATCGAATTCGGGGAACAGGATCCCGGAGGAGAGTTCAAGGACGTGAAAGTCTTTCCACGCGAGCATGTCCGGCCTTTCGAGAAAATAATCACGATAAACCCCTGGGATCGTGACGGCATATCTTATGAGGGGCATGAAACGGAGTTTTTCCTTTTGCCCGTAGGGGATCCGGAGGAGCTTGGAAAACTGGAATCCATCAGCCGGGAAGTCATATGGAAGACTTATGCCCGATCGGACTGGTCGGAGTACAACGAGAGGTTCGGGAAACCCTTTATCACCTATGAGACGGATACAGACAACGAGGAAGAGCGTGAGAAAGCGATGGAGATGGCCGTCCGGTTCGGAAGCGACCTGGTGGGAGTCGTCGGAAGCGATGAAAAACTGACCGTTACGGCCGTTGCCAGCAAAGAGAGCAGCGACAATTACAAGAACCTTGCCGACTTCTGTGACGACCAGATCGCCAAGATGATGAACGGGCAGACCGGAACCAGCAAGAACGGGCAGTGGACCGGGACGGCGGAAGTGCATGAACGGATCCTTACGGAGTTTACCAAGGCACGCATGAAACGCATCCAGGATCTCATCAACTACCGCCTTTTCCCTTTCCTTGTGGCATACGGCTACAAGCTGGACGGATACGAGTTCCGGTTCTATGGCTTGAAAGACAAGAAGGAGAACACGGTGGACAACAAGAGTTATGACGAACCGGATCCGGCCAAACGGAATGAACCGGACGAAGGCCGGACGATCGGTTTTTTCGGGAAAGCCCGGGAAGTGAAGGGATAGGCTTCTCCGGGCTTGTCGGCCGCTTGTATGATTGCAGTTGTCCGGCATGCGCATCTAATCGGAAACGGGTTTCCATGGATTTCTGCTTGGACGAATCGGTCAGGAATGCCGTCCTGAAACGCATATATGAAAAGTTCGACGTCCGGGATGATATTGATCCGGACCTGTTCGAACATACCCGGAGGCATCTTGATGAAGCGGTAGAAAGCGGCTTGGGCGCGGAAATAAGGTTCGGTGACCCGGATCCGGAATTCCTTCGTGAATTGAAAAGGAACAATGCCGTATTCGCGGCATTCAAGGCGCATCGGGAGCAGAATGACCTGGCTGCCCTTCTGACTGACGATGAAGGGAATTTGAGAAGCTATGACAGTTTCAGGAAAGCATCCGAGGCCGTAATCGGCCAGTATAACGCGGATTGGTTGCACACGGAATACGTCACGGCTGTTTCCGCGGCACGGACGGCAGCCCGTTTCCGGCTGTATATGCGCGATGCCGGGCTGTTTCCGAATCTTCGCTGGTTGCCCAGCTCTGCCGCGGAACCCAGGATTTCACACCGGGCATATTATGGGAACGTCCGGGCACTGACGGATCCTTGGTGGCGGACCCATTATCCGGGTTGCGTATGGAATTGCCAGTGCGACATGGAAAACACGGATGACCCGATTACCCACATCGGGGACCGCCCCGTGGTTCCGGGAGAAAAGCCGACACGGGACGGGGCCACACCCGCTTCTCCCGGGTTGGACCGCAATCCGGCCTATACGGGTAGCATCTTCACGGATAACCATCCTTATGTGACGGAAGCTTACGAAGGGGCGGACAAAGCGGTGGAACGGTTGATGGAAAAAGAAGACAGGTATGAAACGGTACCCACCGAAAAAGGGCGGCTTCGCATCCATGAAGGGCATGGGAAGGGGGAAAGAGAGGAGAACATACGGGTGGCTTCCTACTTTACCGACAAGTACGGATACCATATCGATCTGCTGGATAATCCGGACAGCGTGAAATCGGCGGACAGTTTTAACCGGACGCTGGGATACGAGGAAGAATACAAGGTCAGCCGGACACCTTCCGCCAATTCCATCGACCGGTTGCTCCGGGACGCGAGGAAACAGGCTGACCATATCGTGCTGTGGGTAGAATCAAACATATCCGTTGAAGATTTGAGCGCGGCTTTACGTTCAAGGGTACGGCGGTCGGAAAACATACAAACCGTTACGATTGTGATTGATGGCAAAGATGTCAGGTTGGAACGGGTCGATATCCTTTCGGAAGGCTTTAAAATACGACTGGCAGACTTGAAATAATCAAACCTGCCAGAAGGGGGCTCACGGCCTTTCGGCTTAGAACCGTTACAAATATACAACAGATTAACGACATGCAAAATACCGACATACAAAAATATTTTGACCGCCGCCTGAAGAGATGCCAGGATTGGGCAAGAAAATCATTGCCTGTGATGGTGGGGCGTGAAGCCGTGTCCCATTTCAAAGAGAATTTCAACCAGGAAGGGTTCGTCGACAACGGTTTGAATAAATGGAAAGACGTAAAACGCCGTGATTCTTCCAGCCGGTGGTACGGCTTTGAATACAAAGGGCAAAAACGTGTTTCCTACCGTTTCAAACGGGATAAGAGAACAGGCAAGACCTATAGGGCAAAACAGCAGAAGAAGCTCAATTTCAGCAGAGCCGCGACAATCCGTAAGATACTCTCCGGCAGTACCGGCGAGCTAAAAAGGAGCATCAGGTATATTCCCGGATCCGGAAAGGTCTCGATAACATCCGACAAGCCGTATGCTTATGTGCAGAATTACGGGGGGCCGATAAAGATATTCGGGAAAAAGACCGTGATGCTCCCGCCCAGACCGTTTATCGGGGACAGCAAGAAACTGTCCGGCAAAGTGGAAAAGGTTATAGTCAAGGGTTTGGACAAAATTTTAAATCAGTGAGAATTATGTATTACAGTTTGTATAAAGATATCAAAGGGCTGATAGCCGAAAAGTTCGGCATCCTGCTCGATCCCAAAACGGGTATTGTTTCCGATGCTTCGAACAGCCGCCTTAAGGACATACAATGGTTCAATAACCAATACGAAGGGGTGATCCATACAAGCCCTGTCGTTTTGGTGGAGTTCGCAGCCTTGGATATCACTCCGGAGACGAAACAGACGGCTTCATGCCCGATAAATATCCGCCTGCATGTCGTTTCCGAGACGAGGGACGAATCGGACGGGGATGTCCGGGACGGGGACGTCTTATGGCATGAGAAATTGGCCCATGACGTGCTGGATGCCGTAAAAGGCTACAGGCTGGATTTTGAAGAAGGCGAGACACAACCTTTGAGGCCTGTGTCCTGGGAACATTACCATAAATACAACGGCTGGATGGTTACGCTTGTCGGATTAAAAACCAAAGGTTAGCTGGCGCTTGTCCTCGGGCTTCTTTTTCCCGTGTTTCAGCTCCTGTTTGGCAGGATATGATATCCAACGGTTGAACGTGCTGTAGGAGATCAAGTACGTGTCACGGATGATATGCTCGTACACATATAGCTGCGAGACACCTTTCTTCTTTTCCGCAAGGACAATGTCTTGTACGCGTATCATCTTCAATAATGTATTTCTATTATTGTAGGCCATGGACAAAATCAATCTGTTTTACAAAGATAGCTTAATAACCAACATCTTACAAAAAAAGAGGCACAAACATCAATATGCGTGCCTCTTTCTCTTTAATTCCCATGCCGGAAAGCCTTTTCCGGACGATGTTTTATGCATTTCAGGGAGCACCCCGTCATTCTTGGGGGAGTTCACAATGTCACTTTGGTTCCGATGGGCGACTTTGTGGGGTTATTCGATTATTTTTATGAAATGAACCTGATAGGACTCCATTTCTCACCGGTTCCAAACTGTTCCGAACGGAAACCATTTATCCGAAACCTGTATTTGAATTGCTCTATATTCATGATCAAAATATTTGTTTACTATTTTATAGTTACAGATATTTGCACCAGTCAATTGTGGTTAAATGGCAGACGTTATCTTTATAGTAAAAGTACAGGTTCGATCCCTGTCAATTGATTAGGTGATATTGCCGAATAACTTTATTATAAATAATTTATGATAGACATCTTTTTAACTACAAACTTTGTAGCGAATGTCTTCTCCATAATTTTGAATTATGATAAAGTTTATCAAAAACTTAAGAAGGCATACGCCGTATTGAGAAGGAAAGGATAACTCTTCCTTCTCTCTTTTTATCTATGAGTTTTCTTATTCTTGTTTTCTTTTCTCCGCTTGATAATAGCTTTTCGGCTATTTCTCTTTTTAGTAGATGAGTTTTTTCATGTATAAGGACCTCTATCTAAAGCCTTTTCATTTGGCACTATATGATACACGCCATCTTCATCGTAATATTTTCCCATAATAATCATATATTTTTATCTTTGTAGGCAAATTTTTAAAACATATTAGTATGAAATCAAAAACATGGGAAGAAATTTATGCGGAAGCAAGACTAAATCTTCCAGACCCCAAAATGTATGAGAAAGAAATTTTTTCTACGAAAGTTTTTTATGATACTGAAAACTATACAACTGTACATTTTAAAAAAGTATATGGTTCTCAACATGAATATTCCGTTGAATGGATGTGTACTGGATATACTTATGAGAATCAAAAATAAATACTTCTCTCAAAGTGAGCTATATCATAATAGCTCACTACTTTTTCATTATAGCTGTTTGAAAATCAGGAGCATCATTAAAAATTAGACTGTTTTCAATATCCACTCCGTACCAGTCTCAGGGTCACCATTCTTTTTGCCATCCACAGATACATAACCGATACCCTCTATCATGTTTTCAGTATCAAATGTTGTGATATACCAGGCTATCTGTCGAAGCATATCTTCTTCGTTGGCACTGTCCTCTATTGCATCTCGATAACTTTCAAGTGCAGCTTTAAACTCTTCCGATTCAGGATCATACTTCATACTAATGGTCGCGCTGACCTCTACATCTATTTGTTTCATGATTTTTTTATGTTTGTATCCTTTATTGTTAATACTAAATACTAATTTTCTCCTTTCAAAACTCGCTCCACAAGAAAAACATACAATTATCATTTTATTGATTATCTTTGCAATTCATTATTAAAATACATATGATTATGAACACTCAAGATGCAATTCTACAGGGATTATTGAACAATACAATAGTTGGACAAACAGGTATAACCAAGCACATGCTTTTGTTATGGGCTCAAGCATTGGAACCTTCTATAAAAGACGGACACGAAGTTGGATTTGCAATATCGCAATTAGTTTATGATGGTTATCTTGTAAAACAGAATCCAAATCATAAGCCTATATACTTTGAAAGAGTTCAATAATTTTTAAACCAGCCATCCCCAAAAACAATCGGCGGGACAGTTTTTTGTTCCGCCGATTGCTAATTATTATCCGGTTATTTCGTCGATTCCAACTGTTGCAATCGTTTCAGGTGGTAAACCACCGCCTCGAAAAACTCAAGGCTTCTTTCACTCTGCCGCTTGGCAATCCAACTTCTTAACCGTGGAATACGTTCTTTAATCAATTCCGCTGACCCCTCCGCATCCTTGATACATTGGGAAACGCTGGGCACTAAACCCATTTGACGTGCGATTGTTGTATTCATATCTTTTTAGTTATTAGTCAAATAATCTATTATTAATAAAATCTCATATGCTATTCGCGGGTCTATGGCATTTCCGAGGGCGTGAGTTCTGTCCATCCAATCGGGTATCCCATAAATCACTCCATCCAACTCGGAGTAATATCGGATGGAGTGAAACCAGCTCTCAAAATATGGGCAGTCAGGTAATTGCTTTTTCGTTTGTCGGAATGCTTCAAAATGCTCTCCTTGCGTAGCTTTATCCTTCTGGCTTCGGATGCTGTCAAGGCAGGCAATAATCCAAACTCGCTTCCTTTCCTGAAAAGAGTCTTTACCCGCAGCTGGAATAACAAACGATTGTACTTCGTAACCTTCACTTTCCAGATCAGTGCACACTTGCTCGAAGACCAATCCGTCTGCGTTACCAATAAGTCCGAGAACATTTTCAGCAATGACCCAGGTTGGCCTACATTCTCGTATAACTCGATACATTTGCGGCCATAAAAAGCGCGAGTCTTCTGCACCTTGTTGTGGTCCTGCATTACTGAATGGCTGGCAAGGAAATCCTCCGGCCACAACGTCAACATGACCGGAGAATTTTGTCGCGTCAATCTCATTGATGTTTCCATATTTTGGGATATTTGGGAATCGTTGATTAAGAACCTGAATACAATACTTGTCTATTTCTGACTGAAACAGGATGTTCCAGTCAAGTGTTTCGGCTGCTAAATCAAAACCTCCGATACCTGTAAATAGACTAATCATGTTTATCTGATGCCCCATTCCATTGTAATTTTTTCTATAATTCATGAATCATAATCAGCATTCCATTCAACCGTAATGGTCGCTTTTACTTTTCCTGTACCGTCGCAGAAATCACAAGGGGCGAAGGCGTATTCGTTACGACCTGTTTTATCCAAGAAACCGCCTTGGGCGTTACAACGGGGACAGGGAATGTTACGGACATAATTCGTTTCAGTCCTTGTTCCGTGCCGGGTAGGTTTGATGTCCAATGTATATTTTAATTCGCTCATCGTTTGTATTGTTTTAATGTTACATCTTTACAGCTGATCCAAACCAATCCGTTTTTGTCTTCGACGGCTATTTCGCGGCTTCGGAAGTCTACCGATACGATATCGGCCTGGATATTGTCAATGGCGATCCTCATTCCAGACCGCCATTCTATAGAGTCAAATTCAACTGGAGTCATAATTATTCATTTTTAAAATAAGGAAGGCTCTTTCGATTCTTTCAAGTATTCCAAGATGATATAATCCAGTTGTTGGGTTTCCCAATTGATGCCGGGTCGCCCCTTATACAGGTTCCTGATCAATCGTCGGCATCCATCCGGCTGCAAGCCGGTATCAAGTTTCGCCATCGGGAGGTTGATGCGGTCGAGGGTGATGGTGACGGCATGCATAACCCTTGCGTTGCCTTTCCATACCCCTTTCAAGTAGACCTGCTTGATCGCACCGACGGCATTCTTCACCGGGTGATGCAGGCGGATCGTTGTGAAGCACTGGCAGTTCAGTTTGCCATTGTAGTTTTCTTCAAATTCCAATCGTTCATCCATGATTTTGTAATATTTACCAATTTGTCGTTTACATTTGAAACAATAGACCATCCACTTGCTTGAAGTTCTCACCACCCGGCTGGCTGTGTAACGAAAGCCGCATGGACAGACATATATCCAATATCCGGGGGTGAGAGTGGTGCTTTTTATCCGTTTCAGAGCCGGTTGAATGATGGCTCGAGCTTCTTCCATACGCCGAGGTCGGTTTTCTCGTAGAAGTAGAAGTTGGTGGCCGTTCCTTCCACCAGGTGTGATTCCTTGAACAGGTTCATGATGGCGGTGTATTCCGGATCACCGAACTGTTCTTCCAGCTCGTAGAGTTTTGAGATGGATTTGTAATCGAGGTCACCGTACTTGTTGCGCTCCAACAGCGTCATGGCGAGCTGGTACATCGGGTTGTCCTGTCCGTCATCCTTGCCTTCGATCCATTGCTGCAGGAATTCAATCAGACGCGAAGCGGCGACATCGGCACGTTCGTCGAAGCGTTTCACCTTGTAGTTCTTCACCTCAATACGGAAGTTTCCCTCCTGGATGGAAAAGCTCAGCTGACCTTCGTGGCGTAGTTGACCATATTCGGCGAGTACCTGGCGAAATGTCCCGATCTCGTCCACGCAGAAGGCATGAAGCCCTTTTACCTCACTGCAAACGGAGCGCACCTTGTTCTCCACTTTTTGTACAAGTTCGGCTCGGATACCTTCGTAAGCGGCACGCTTGTCCAATGCCGCACGTCGTTCTTCTTCTCTCTTTTTAACCAACAAGGCTTCCAATTCCTTGCTGGACAATTTACTTAAATCTTCCATTTTTCTGTTGTTTTCGAGTGTTACACGTCTGTTTATTCTGTTGTTGTTCGTATCTCTCATATTCGTTACGCAGGCCGGCAAGCGATTGTTCCAGCCGGTCAATCTCCTCTTCCCATTCCTGAAGCAGGCGGCGTTGCGCCTCCATGTCCCGGGTAGGCCGGGTGAGCAGCATATCGATTAAGAAATCCCGTTCGCCTTTCAGGAAATCCTGCCGTCGACGCAATTTCTTGCCCTGCTCTTTGATTTCGTCCAGTTTGTTTTGTAGGGATATGTATCGTGCCATAATTACGCTTCTCCTTCTTTTTTGCGACGGATGGCACGAAGCTTTTTTAAGAGCAGTCCCAATTCTTCGTCGTCCAAATGGCAGAAGCATTTACCCGTGATCCGTTTGTCGCGGCAAAAGGCATCCACCTTCTTCCAGTCGGCCGTATCGATTCCCAACAATTGCATTTGGTGAAGCACGTCAGAACGTCTCTTTCTCAAAAGCCTTCGGGCTTCCGTTTCACTGTCGGGTATGGCCAGTTTCTTCATTGCACGGACAGCATCGTCATATTCCTGAAGCGACATTTCCCGAAGGCTGTCTGTCCTTCCACCGGTGAACTGCAGGACAATCTCCGCCTTCAAGGCTTCCTTGTCACAACCCGGAAGTTGTTTTAACAGTCCGTAAAAGGATGCATAATTTTCGGGCTTCGTGACTCTCTTTTTCGGTATCATCTGTATTATTTTCATATCCAATCAAATTATCTTATCAAACCGGCTTCCCGGGCTCCGGCTTCCCAAATGGTGTACTGTCCGGTTTCGCCCCGGTAACGTCCTTTGCTGTATGCCACATATCCTTCCACCCAGATTTTCAGGTCGGCATCATACATCACGCTTGTGGCAGTATCGCCCTTGGGGTTTTTCCCGCGGGCGTGGCTAAGGAAGATGAACAGTTTGTCGGGGAATTCCTCTTTCAGCCGGATGTAATCCTTGTATGTCATCTGAGTGTACTGGATGCTGTCAACCACCACGATGTTAAAACTTTTATGCCGGCGGAGCCGTTCCTTCAGAGCCGGGATATCTTCCTTGATGAATGACAACCGGCGGCTTACCTCTGCCATGCCGAACCGTTTCAAGTTGTTCTGTACCGTCAGACAAGTCCCTTCTTCCAGGGAGTTGAACGCCACGCGGTCATATTTGCAAAGTTCCTTGCATAGTTGCATCACGAATGATGTCTTGCCGTTTCCACTATTCCCCCAGATAAACCATACTCCACTGCATTCAGGGGTATCGAATGCGTCTTTCCACTTTTTTTCAAAGGGGAAAGTCTCATATTTCTTATCCAGGATATCCCGGACGCTTATCGCTCGTTTCATGTGCTTGTTGAATGATGTTCAAATATTGTTCGAACGGTTGTTACTCGCCCATCCGTTTAGCCCGATGGATGGCTTTCTTTACACGGCGGAGATCAAAATCGCAAGATTCGGCATCCCGGATCACCTCCTCTATCTTCTTTTTATCCTGGACACCGTTAGCCATGCAGATGGAGTAGACATCGTTGGCTGTCGTTTCTTCCAACTCGAAGTATTTGCGCCCCATGCGGCTGAAAAACTCTTTATAGCCGGGTTTCTGGTGGCGCAGGCCGAGGCCGATACGCTTTTTGATGTAGTCAGTGCTCATAAAAACAATTCCGCTTTTATCCTCCAGCTTGTTGTACATGCTGATGAAGTAGTGGAACACAGGTTCGGTCAGTTTATCGGCCTCGTCGAAGATCAGAAGAGGTGCGTCCATCTGGATTACATCGTCCAGGATCAGCCCCCAAATCTCGCGGATGTTGTGTCCGTCCGTCTTGATCCCGACCTTTCGTGCGATCTCACGCACGAAATCGCCTTTCTTCATGTCCTCGGAACAAAGGATATAGAACACTTCCTTATGTCCATCCGTGTACAACCGCGCCGTTGTAGTCTTGCCGCACCCGGCCTCACCGACGATCCATGTCACGTTGCGCCAACGTTGGGCATCATCCAATGCATAACTGATTTCCTGATAGGCGGAGGTCTCCACGATTTGCCAGCCGGTTTCACTTTTTCCACCGCCTATCTGTGAGGCGATATTGCGGAACATATCGTCGCTGATGTTCTCGTACTTGCCATTCATGATACAGCTGATCGTACCGACTGATGTGCTTTTCAAACTGCCCGCAGCCTTGTTTTGACTCGGGTATTTGGCGACATACGCGCGAAGGTTTTCGCGGATGATGTCTTTCTGTTTGTTACTTAACGCTTCCATATAATTAACTGTATATTTTAAAGTTTTCCTGCTACTTTACGCAAGTCCACCCCGTTGTTCTCTTTCAATTGGTCCCAAGTCACATTGCTCAGTTCTTTGGTATCCCTGCCAAGCGAAATCCGTATCGTACGGTTCTTCGGATGGCTGTATTTGCGGGTACGGCGGTCGATCTGTTCCTGCGCTTCCTTGGTGAGACCTTTCAGGTCAGGGCTTACGAGGCCATGCTGTTCCGGAGCGACACCATATTCATACTCGATTTCCTTTGCGGCAACCTGCCGTTCGACACGTTCATTCGCAACGGCTTCCTGCTGGGCGCGGATGAAGGCTTTCTCTTCCTCTGTCTGCTCCTGCTGGGCTCGGTGAATGTAGATCGGTGGCAGCCCCACGCGCTCAAACCGCATCGCGCCCCCCTTGTCCATCCAAAGCAGCCGGACACTCCGCATGTCAAAGGGGTCATATTGCACATAGAACTGCTTGTAGGTATTCCGGCGACGCCATTCCAAATCCGGCTTGCCTTTGTCGTCGAATACTTCGTATGTGTATTCTTTTTTCTGCACGGTGATCTTGATGCCGTTGGCCGTGAATGTCGAAGGCTTCTCTGTCGTGTACCAGAACATGTCGACCATGTCGCGTACGCTGACGGTATCCGTGTCTTCATTCTCGCTGCTTTCATACATCTCAATTCGGGGTTTGCCGGATGCGGGATGTTTCATCTCGTTCCATTCCTCACGGGCCGAAGCGTATATCTCATGCAGTTCGTCCAGTGTCGGAAGCGAATCGATATTGGCGTTGATGAACTCCAGATTCGGGCGGCTTGTCTCTTTCGTGGCGGTCACGTTCTGCCCTGTAAAGCCGAAACGTTTGAAAAGCACTTGTGATTGAAACCGGTAAAAGATGTTCTCGATCGTTTTCGATTCTCCGTTATAGGGCGCCGTAGGACGATGGATCCGGCTGATTTTCGAGAAAAAGCCACGGGCTGTATTCTTCTTGTGGCCACCCTGGTTGTCGCAAACCAGTTCATACGGCTTATGCCCGCTACGCTGGATCGCCATGCGGAAGGCATGGTATTGGGCGATATAGTCTTCATTGTCGCTGATATGGTAACCTAACAGCACCTCACTGTAAGCATCCACGACCTCGTACACGCTTGTCGTACACTTGTTGCCGTTTTCATCCCGATAATACAGGTTCAGTTTCGTGCCATCACCGTACCACAGGGAGTCACGGGATGCGGGAAGAAGCGTGTGATGCTTGCGGTCATAAAGCTGGTGCGTCCTCATCTCTCCGAATACGGCATCGTGCCACAAGGGTTTGATGCGGGGGCTGTTCAGCCACCCTTTCATGCCACGTTCGCTTTTGAGCGGTTTCCAGCCTTTCAACGGGGCGATCCTGTTGTATTCCTCGAATATCTGGTGGTCGGTGTATTTGGGCATTTGGCTTCGCTTCAGGGCGATGAGCTGACGGCCTTCCTCTTCCCCGATTTTCAGTGTATTGCTGTTACCGTACTTTCCACTGATCAGGACCTCGTAGTGGTCCGGCTTGTATTTCTTGATCAACTCTTTCAGGCGGCCGATACTGCCGGGAAGCGTATGGTTGAATTCCGTACGCAGTTCTTCGCTCCTTTTCAGGATCTCTTCCCAAAAATCACCGGACACTCCGAGCGCGTTGCGACGGGGGCGGAGGCGGGTGATATCGCTGATCAGCGTGTTCAATACCGAGGCGTTACGAGTATACTCGGCTATCGTTTCCTCCGGGAGTGTAACAGGTTCACCGTTTTTGTCATAGCGGTGTTTCTCGAAAAAGCCTTCCGCCTTTTCATCTTTGCGGACCCTGCCGCGTAATATTTCATGCTTCATGATCTCTTCGGGCTCGCCGTATTTGATAACACAACGCTGTTGGTATTTGGCAGGAAGGGAGGAATAAGAGTATAGAGCGTGATTACCTTCACCTCCGCCACGGTTAATGCATTGGATATTGCCTCGCTTGACATTTTGTCGCAATGTTGCTTCCCGGATCACCGGGTCATCCCCGGAGGTCAGTTCTTCGTATGTCACACACAATGTTTTATTGTAATATTCCATTATTTTAGCAATCAAAAAAAGCGTTGAAACCAAATTTCGTTTATTGAATTTCCTTTATCTGTTCCGAACAGGATACGGATAAGATTTGCATGCTTGGATAAGATTTTCTAAAGACGTTGAACATCTGTAACCTGTAAGCCGATCAATTCTTTCTCTAATTCTTGTATTTGGCATACCATTTCTCCTATACGGCCTACCAAAACGTCTGCTTTTTGTACTTTTTCCGAACGTCTCATTTTATAATCTCCTCCATTTATATAGTTCCCGGAAGCGGATTCGAACCGCTGACCATGTCGCCTGAATTACCAGTTCCGAGTGTTCTACCTGACTGAACTATCCGGGATACCACCCTCGTACCGCGGGCCGCGTACCGAACCTAAACCAATCTTAATTGAAACCTAAACCCTGATTGTTATCCTTGTCACTGCCACCCAGCAGCCGTACCATCCATTCCTCGAAGCGGTCCGCTTCCTCGTAGCATTCCCTTTCGTTTGCGATCAGAGCGAAACTGAAGGCAAACCATACCACGCAAAGCAATACACCAGCCATATAGCTGCCGTTATCCATCGTTCCCGCCCCGGCAAAGAGAAACAACCAACTCAGTGCCCATCCGTAAAGAATCACTTTCGCTTTCATGTCATTTGTCCTCCGCCAGTTGTCCTTTTGCCATTAGCTTTGTCTCTATCACCAACGCCGGGTCGGTCAGGGCCATCCATCCAAAACGTTTCGCAAGCAGCCTGTCCAAAACCGCCCAGTTTTCCAGGCTGACACAATCGTTGTAGTTATACCATTGGTTTTCGCCCGTCTCCGGATCCATCCCTATGATACCCCAAAACTCTTTGCCGGCTGCCCCAATGCAAACCTTACATTCGCCTTTGGCGATTACCACCCGGAACACAGGCCGTTCATCATCCTTCCGTCCTGTATAGACCAGCATCCGGAAGTTATCCTCATATTCGGAATCCATCTCGAATGGAGCTTCACTTAGTGCCTTGTAGTCAATTCTCTCTTTTCTTGTTTCCATACCCGATCTTATTTAAAGCGTTATCACCCGTTCTTCTTTCTTTACCGATCCACCTAACTTGATAGCCATCGCGCGGATCTTTCTCGACAACTCCGTATTAGTCCGGCAATTCAATGCCAAGCTTACCGTTTCACGTCTGCACTGAAAAACCTCTTCCAGTCTCTTTCTGATCTCTGTGTCTACTAAAATCTTTGCCATATTTCAACTTTAATTAATATTCTCTATCTTTACAGCGTCGCTAACAACTGTTATGACGACGCAATATTACGCATTTTGCGAATATAAACCAAACATTTCGCGAAATATTTCTCGATTTGTTACATATTAGCGCTTATTTATGGATAAAAAAAGAATGCTTGAAGCCATTATTGATCATTTTGCGAGTGGCAATAAGTCGCAAATGGCGAGAATATTAGATATTACTCCACAAGCCGTAAGTACATGGCTATCGAGAAATACATTCGATCAAGAATTGATATACGCAAAATGTGAAAACATCAATCCTGATTGGCTTTTAACAGGTCGCGGTTCTATGCTAAAGAATGAACCTCTTATATTAGTGGATGAGCAAGAGGTGAGGAAAGGTGAGATTTTACCGACAAAGAAAAAATTAATTCCTTTTTATGATGATGTTTCCACCATTGGAGGATTGAATGACCATGTGGCCAATACAGATTCCAATTCCCCGACCGAATGGATTGATGCCGGTGACTGGTTCCCCGAAGCAACTGCTGCTATTCGCCACTATGGTGATAGTATGGTGGAATATCCCAGTGGCTCTATCTTGGCTCTAAAACGGGTAAACAACCCGCAACTCATCATGAATGGGCGTAATTACGTGGTTGAAACCTCAGAATATCGTGTCACCAAACAACTTCAAGACGATGGCGACCACTTCATGGCCTACAGCACTAACCGCGACACTTATCCCGATGGCCGCCAGATCCACGCCCCATTCTCCGTTCCCAAAGGTGAAATCCGGTATATTTACCTTGTTTTGGGCTGTGTAACGAAAGAATATAGCAATGGAGCGATACCAATACGGAAGTGAATAACGAACAGAATAGTGATTTATGAGGTGAAAAACAGATAAACATCAGATACATAGTTGAATGCTTTAAAATATAGGGGAGTGAATAAATATTTCAAAAAATACACTTCCCATATCTAATAATACAAAAAACGATAAAAACAGACATTCAAAAGACTCCTTATGTACATTAATCGTATAAAAAAAAGAGAGATTTTGTCACTCCAAATGTCACCCCAAATAACACGTTTCGTTTTTGCACCGCCCAAAATGTCACTCCAAACGTCACTCCAAGTGTCACCCCAACATAAAAAAAGCGGCATTTCCGACCGTTCAAAACAGTAGAAATCCCGCTATTCAAGTAAAAAACCGTTCAAATATGTATTAAACGCTAATAAAACAACTACTTAGCAGCCCTTATCAAATGCGATTGAATAATCATTGCCCGCTTAGTAATTTTACAACTTCCATCGGTTAAACCGGCATGTAAGAGGCTGTTTTTGGTGATACCTACCTCAGCCTCACTCAGCACGTCAAAGATAGCTGAAATTGAGCCGAAATAGTAGTTCTTCTTTTCGTACAATAAATGTACATGGATAACCTTTATCATAGCTTATTTAGTATTTCATTTGGTACAAATATACCAAATAGCACCTATATAGAATAATATATCGATATATTTAACCAATCTTACGCACAACAAGGCAAAAGAAAAGAGGCCGTTTTTAGCCTCTTCATTCTTTCAGCAGATAAACTACCAACCGAGCCGACAAAACGCCCCTATGCGTTCTATTTGTGCCCATGCAGCCTTCATATCAAACCAAATCTACCGCACAATTAAACTTATGTTCAAGAAATCCGTTCAAACCCCATTCAAAATTAAAACACAGTTCAAATCAATTAAACCATTTACACAAATCGTTTTTCCATTCTTTCTTCTTAATAAAATCGCTAACTCATTGTTTTACAATTAAACAAGCAACTTTACATCCTATACTGTTTTTACACGTTTCGTTTTACCCCCTTTAGAAGGATATAATGATGTAGAAGGGGAATTTTATGTCCTTTATCCTTTTAATGAGGGGGCAAGGTTGGAAGGCAATATTATCTCTACTGAACTATCGGCAGTACAATACCCTGAGCCAGGAAGTTTTTATAACGGAGGAAATATTTTGCTTGCGAAAACCCGACAAGGTGAAACGGCTTTTTTTCATAATGTTTGTACTTGGGTACGGATCAGTATTTCTGAAGATTATGCCGGTACGATTACAGGAATGGTTTTGGAGGGTAATAATGGTGAATTATTGGCTGGTGACGTAACCATTGATACCACTTTGGGGAATGATGCAAGAATTACTGTGTGTGATTCGGAAAAGGCATCTAAAAAAATTGTAATGAATACAGAGGATCATTTTTATCAGGGAAAATATTATTACTTCATATTGCCACCTCAAACATTTGAAAAAGGTGTGACTGTGACATTTGTCAACAAAGACGGACTTACTTGGAAGCGAGTTATTACAAGCCCGGCAACGCTTGAACCGGGTAAGTCGATTTCAATTAGTAATGTCATGCCGGGTACATTTGAATATGGAGAGGATTTTGAGCTGGAAAATTGTTTCTATGTCCATACATTGGATGGTTTATATGAGTGGGCTGAACGTGTGAACAATGGTGAATATGATTTGGATTGCCAATTAATGGCGAGCTTTGATTTTGACAAAGATCCTGAAAATCGTAAATGGATTCCGGTTGGAACGAAAGAACATCCCTATGAAGGTGTCTTTAATGGTAATGGACGTGAATTGCGTCACTTAAGAGTTGATGGCGAATATGAATGTGCAGGTTTCTTTGGTGCATTGGGACCGGTTCGGGGACGTGAAGATAAGAATGTGAAAGTTTCTAACATCAAATTTGTCAATCCGTCTGTCCGCAGTTCTTATACAGGAAAGGAAAACGATCCAGATGATGATGGTTACATCGGAGTTGTTGCCGGTATGATGAATTATGAATTTGGAGATAATCATTCTGGTGCTGTTATTGATAAATGCGATGTGACAGAAGCAATGGTATCCGGCGGTGAAAATGTTGGAGGTATCTTAGGTCGTTCTTATGGTGGTGCAGATGTTATTTCCAGATGCAATTTTCAAGGAGAAGTGCGTGGCGCTATGTTCCTGGGTGGTATTGTTGGTAACGTAGAAGGTGATGTTGTAGACTGCCACAGTCATAATGCCACAATTAAGCAGAACGATAAAAGATACGAGGTTCGTTCCGGTGGTATCGTTGGAACAAACAATGGAGATATTTTGGTTTGTTCGGCAAATGATGTGGATGTCAGTACAGATGGTCGTTATGCCGGTGGTATAGCTGGTGCTAATAATGGTATTATTGTGGGTTGTGTCGCTTATGGTAAAGCTACAGCTACATTCAGCGGTGGTATCGCAGGTGAATCCTTTGGTGCTATTAAAGCCTCTTATGCAAATTGTGAAGCAGAAGCTGGTGTGGTTTATCGTATCAAGACAGATATATTGGATGATTTTAAGGCTTGCTTTACAACTGTAAAAGGACTTAATCCTGTTGTATCTCCTGAAGCACACTATAATTTGTGGTATGCTCCTTATATTCAATTGAAAAAGGATGAATTGAATGAGGTATTACAACAAACAGATTTTCATACACATAATATTCCCGGCTCCTTTAACGGTGCCCATTGGGAATTCCAGCAGAGTATTGATGAGTATGCTGAATATTTGCCTATCCGTCCGGTTAAAATCACAAAAGATGAAAATTGATTTTAGCTGATTTTTCAGGGACTGTGTTGAAGTTCTCTATTTTGACACAGTATCCTGACTTCTAAAAGGGATCAATATGGAACATTTATTTACGGTAGCCGGTCATACATTTAAACTTTTGTTACCGGAACGTTATCTGGCGGCAGAATGGCTTGCTCCTTACATGCCCTTTCGGGAAGAACGGTGGGTTGAACCATTATTTACATTGGAAGTAAAAACATGCGCAACTTCATTGTTTCGGGAAGTCCGGCAGGAGATGCACCGGTTTAATGAAGAACCGCCTTATCTATGGATAAACGATACATATGATACATACGGTCTGTCGATAAGAAAGGACTGTCTCAGTAGCCTGGTTCGCGCCGAAGCCGATTATGCCAAAGGCATCCTTTGTCTGCCGGAGAGAAATCCGGGATATGAAGATATGCTTTACTTTAATAGCTGTTTGAAGTTGCTATATGTATTGAATACGACAACATTGAATACCTTAATGCTTCATGCCTCAGTGGTGACCCAAGCAGGAAACGGCTATGCCTTTTTAGGTAAGAGCGGAACAGGTAAGAGCACCCATAGCCAACTCTGGTTGCGCTACCTGGAAGGATATGAGTTACTGAATGACGACCATCCGATTATCCGTCTTATGGATGATGAGGTGATTGTCTACGGTTCACCCTGGAGTGGTAAAACACCCTGTTATAAAAACAAACAAGCCCGCTTGAAAGCAGTCGTACGGTTAGAACAGGCATCGGAGAATAAAATCATAAGGTTGAGAGGTATTCAGGCATACGCAGCTTTTTCTCCTTCCTGTTCAGGGATGCGCTGGCAGCGGGAGATGGCAGATACGATTCATCAGACAATTGTGGCGGTAACGGAACATTGCCGATTGCTGCATTTGAAATGTTTGCCCGATGAGGAGGCAGCCCGTTTGTGTTGTCAAACCATACATGAGAGATAAGCGTGCTCAGAGAGAAATCGAACGAGTTGTTTGTTGAAGGCATTCGGGAGTTGCTGGCCGAAGGAGTGCCAGTCGTGTTTAAGGCAAAGGGAAACAGCATGCTGCCTTTCATACGTGGGGGACAGGATGAGGTTTATCTGGTCAGGCCGACGGCAGTTTCTGAAGGAGACATTTTGTTGTGTGAGGTCTCAAAAAGACAGTACGTGTTGCATCGTCTGATCCGTCAGAAGGGTGATTGTTTGATATTGATGGGCGACGGTAATCTGTATGGTACGGAATCCTGTAATCGGGAAGATGTTATAGGCAAGGTCGTAAAAATTATCCGTAGCGGCAAAGTGATCGATTGTCGAAATCGTTCTTATCGGTGGGCTTCTGCTTTTTGGGTGAGGCTATTGCCGTTGAGAAGAGTGTTGTTGAAGATATATAGAATAGTATCATGAAAATAAAAGAAGGATTTATGCTCCGCGAAATGTGTGGGGATTATATCGTATTGGCTGAAAGTATGGAATTAATTGATTTCAATAAGCTGATTCATCTGAACGAGTCGGCCGTTTATTTGTGGCAGGGAGTGGAAGGCCGTGAGTTTGATGCGGACGTATTGGCCGGTCTGTTGGTTGATAAATACGGAATCGGGCAAGAGCAGGCCTTTTCAGATGCCACTTCTCTTTGTAAAACCTGGCTGGATGCCGGTCTTGTAGAAGTATGAAATGGGTAGAAAAACAATTTTTTTCCTTATTGCGTGCCGGTTTGTGGGACTTGGATGTGGATACCTCCTTGTTTGAAGAGCCGATAGACTGGCAGACCATTTTGGAAATGGGGCGTAAGCAGACCGTATTAGGCGTTTTGGCAGACGGTATCGCCAAGCTGCCGTCGGAAAGCCGTCCATCCAAAAAAGATACGCAGTGGTTACAAAGTCAGATATTCAAAATAAGGAAAAGCCATCTGTTGCTGAACCAAACGTTGAAGGAGGTGACGGAACTGTTACTGGACCGGGGAATCCGTCCGGTTCTGCTGAAAGGGCAAGGTGTTGCCCGGTTGTACCGTTATCCGGAGCAACGGCAGTGTGGGGATATTGATCTCTATATAGGAGAGACGTTATACACTAAAGCTTGTGAGGTTGTATCTGCTTATGGAGAAAAGAGTGGGAAAGAGAGTGAGAGTTATCAACATTACCACTTTAATCGGAATGGAGTCACTGTCGAACTTCATAAGTTGGCGACTCATTCACCGGATCCTTTCGTCAACAAATATTTGCAACGTTTGGTAAAATTATATCTGGTAGACGGATATGCAGGATATGAAAGGCACTATGATTCAACTTTGTTGTTGCCTCCTGCCCAGTTTGATGCTTGTTATCTCTTTTATCATTTGGCAAAACATTTTATTTATGTGGGGATCGGCTTGCGTCAGGTCTGTGATTGGATACTTTGTCTGCATACATACGCAGACAAGGTGGACAAGGAGCAATTGTTGAAGGATGTCCGGGCGTTAGGCATGTTGCGTCTGTGGGAAATATTCGGTTGTATAGCTGTAGATTATTTGGGTTTGCCACAGGATGGTTTTCCTGGTTATAACGCTCTTCGCCGTGTTCAAGCCAAAGATGTGGTGGCTGGTATCTTGTCTGTTGGAAATTTTGGACATCATGTCCTGCCTGAAAAAGATTTGAGGGATAAGGGCAAATTATATGTTTTTGGGAAAAGGATGGGGTGGAGAATACGGATATTCCGTCTGAACCCGTATTGGGTGGGACGTATGAGTTTCTTCTATTATTTTAAGCATAAATTTAAGACAACTCTGCTACATCGTTGCTGACATAACTATGTGCAAGCAATCTTTTCGTTGGCTATGGAATATATCTGACGGTATACGTCGGTCTGTCGCGATCAGTGCAGGAATAAGGCTGCTGTTAGTGGGTGAATCGCTGTTTTTTGTGTATGTCTGCAAAATACTGGTAGATATTGCCACAGGCGTTTCTCCTTTGGCTGGCAGCCTCTATACAATATTATTGATTGCTTGTGTAGGACTTCGTCTTCTGCTTGCCGGATTGAATGTTCGTTTGTTAAGCCAGAGTGAGGTCCGTTTGAAAAACGGTCTGCGCAGGCGGTTGTTAGTCCGGTTGATGGGGGTGACTCCTGACGGTCGCTTCCGAAGGCATAGCGGAGATGTGTTGAACCGCTTGGGAGAGGATGTCCGAGTGGTTGCCAATCTTTTGGGGCGGGTAGTTCCTTCGTTGGTTTCCATCGTGGTGCAGTTTATTGCCGCTTTTCTTTTCTTATCACATTTGGAACCTCTTTTGGCGGTTTCAGTAGTTGTCATTATGCCGGTATGTTTATTGATAGCCAGATTGCTTGCTGTCCGGATCCGGCGTTTGACGTCGGAGATTCGCCAGAGAGACGGAGAGGTGCAGTCCCATATTCAAGAAAGTCTGCAGCATCTGGTTCTGGTGCAAACCCTGGAACGTGAAAGCTGGGTCGAACAACGGCTATATGGAATACAGCAGGGACTTTATCGGTTGGTGATGGAACGGAGCCGTTTGTCTGTGTATTCCCGTGCGATGGTTAATTCCGCTTTTTCAGTTGGCTATACCGTTGCTTTTCTTTGGGGAGTAGAGGGTATTCAGAAAGGGACGATCACATTCGGTATGATGACTGCCTTTCTGCAATTGGTCGGACAGATTCAGCGACCATTAGTAGAGATGGGACAACAGTTGCCGGGTATTTTACATGCAATGACATCGGTCGACCGCCTGATAGAATTAGAAGACGATTCGGAAGAAACGGACATTGAACCAGTGACCTTGCCGGGCGGCCTCGGTATTCGGTTGGAGCAAGTGACGTATGCTTATCCGGATGGCCGGCGTGTCATATTGGATCACTTCAGCCATGATTTTTCACCAGGTTCCCGTACGGCGATAGTGGGAGAGACGGGGGTGGGAAAGACTACCCTTTTTCGTCTGATGCTGGCTTTATTACAACCTGAAAATGGACGGATCTGTCTGTACAATAATAAGGAAGAGGTAGAAGTTTCCCCTGCTGTCCGAAATAATTTAGTGTATGTACCGCAGGGAAATAGTCTTTGGAGTGGGACGATCCGTGAAAACCTGTTATTAGGCAATCCGGAAGCTACCGAAGAGGAGATGGCCCGGATGCTGGAAATGGCAGCAGCCGATTTTGTCTTTGACTTCCCGGAAGGGCTTGATACATCCTGCTCAGAGCTGGGAGGCGGACTTAGTGAAGGGCAGGCACAGCGGATAGCCATAGCGCGTGCTCTTTTAAGGCCTGGGGCTGTTCTGCTATTTGACGAGTTCACTTCATCGCTTGATGACGAAACAGAACGATTGTTGATGCAAAATCTGACCCGCGGTTTGCCGGAACGGACGATGCTTTTTATCACTCACCGCCAGTGTATCCTTGATTATTGTGATACTGTAGTCCGGATTGATCGCATAACGAAACTGATATAAACCGAAATAAAGTATTAATTAAATAATTCACGTTTTAGGAAATGAGAAAATTAAGTCTGAAATTAATTTTTTGTTTGGCCGTATTATTGTTGGCTTCTTGTACTTCGTATAAGAAAGTGGTTTATCTGCAGGATGTTGTTCCTATAAAACAGCAGGATATCGAGCAGAAGTACGAAGTGATTATTCATAATGATGATTTGTTGGCTATCATGGTGAACAGTAAGAATCCGGAATTGGCACTGCCGTTTAATATGCCGTTGGTCACGTATCAAGTTGGTAGTGAAAGTGCCGGTCAACAACGGGTCCTGGGGTATTTGGTGGATTCTCAGGGGAATATCGATTTTCCGATTTTAGGAAAGCTACATGTGGAAGGGTTGACTCGTCTGCAACTGACTGAATTGATAAAGACGCGTCTGATGGAGGGGGATCTGATTAAAGATCCGATTGTGACAGTACAATTTCTGAATTATAAGATATCGGTGATGGGAGAGGTTGCCCGTCCAGGTAGTTTTTCCATATCGGGAGACCGCATTACATTGTTGGAGGCATTGAGCATGGCAGGTGATTTGACGATTTATGGCCGGCGCGATCGGGTAGCCGTAATTCGTGAGACAGACGGTAAACGTACAATCCTGTTTCATGACCTGCGTTCGGCTGATATATTCCAGTCTCCTTGCTACTATCTGCAACAGAATGATATTGTTTATGTAGAGCCGAATAAGACGAAAGGAAACCAAAGCGCTATCAACCAAAACAACTCAATGAGTGTATGGCTGACCGGAGTCTCTATTTTGGCTTCTATTGCCTCGTTGATCACAACTATTATATTGAATAATAAGTAAGGATTAAGGTCACTTAAGTGAGAAACTATTGGGAAAAAATAGATATTAATAAATCAAATCTGAGATGTTAACCCTTTTTAGCTCGAGAAAAACAATAAGACAGTCCAATCTGCTTTGGGGCATGACAGATGTGCATTCGCATCTGCTGCCCGGAGTAGATGATGGCGTACCCAATGAAGTCGAAGCGTTACGTATATTGAAGTATTTACAGGAAATCGGTGTATCAAGACTTTATTTGACACCTCATATAATGGGAGATCTGGAGAAAAACACATCGGAAAATCTGAAAGAACGCTTCGATGCTTTCGCTCGCATTTGTCCGGACTGGATTGAACTTCGGCTGGCGGGTGAATACATGCTGGACTCCTGTTTTGAGAAACAGCGGAAAACCGGCTTGCTGGTGATGAACGGCCGACATGTATTGGTTGAGACTTCGTATATGTCGGCTCCTCCGGATTTTCTGAATATGCTGTATGATTTGTCTTTGGACGGATATACGCCGATATTGGCTCATCCGGAGCGATATCTGTATATGGCGGATGAGGATTATCGAGTATTGAAAGACAGAGGATATAAGTTTCAGTTGAATTTGATGTCACTTCATGGCATTTACGGCCGTAGGGCAGCTCAGGTCTCCCATCGTTTATTGAAGAATGAATATTATGACTATGCCGGTTCTGACCTGCACTGGCTAGGTGTGTATGAAGATACTGTGGAGCATCTTCTTTTAACACGGACAGAACAACAACAGTTAAAGGCATTACTTGAGAATAATCATTCACTGTGGTGAATGCGCGGATAAAGAAATAATATGGACTTGAGCCTGTCGGTTTGTTTTAGTACCGCCGGTTATTCCGTTGTGGAATCTGCAGATTACCTGCTGGTCGGTTTCAGGGTAGGTGCTGTTGATATGTTGGTCAAGGAGGTATGGAATACTTCACCGCTTACCCGTCAGGATATGGCGGGCTATTATGCGGAACTATCTGAAGTAGGTAAGAGATATGGATGCTGTTATTTTAGGATTGTATCTCATGGTGGTTTTCTTAAGGAAGCATTGGAGTATGAATTGTATGGTCTGACAGTTTCTGATGAAACCTATCTGGAAAGTCTTGTATCGGGTCGGCACGTAGAGTTGTTTCCACATAATGAAGCCGCTTACAGGGCAATCGAACAGGGATTTGCTTCGCATCGTATCGGAACAGTGGTACAGGCTACCGGTACGGGAAAGTCTTATTTGATAGCCCGGTATATTTCCAGGCATCCGAGAGAGAGAATATTGGTCATAGCTCCGGGTATTACAATATTGGATGAAATACGAAGAGCGGTCGGTTTTCCGGCAGCAGGAGTGGAGTACATGACTTTTCAGGCATTGACACGAAGACGGGGATTAAACGAAATACATAAGGTAGATCATATACTGATTGATGAATTCCATCATTTTGGCGCGGAAGTTTGGGGAGATGCCCTGCAGGAACTGATAGAAGAGAATCCGGAAGCTTATGTTTTGGGGACTTCTGCAACGCCGGTTCGGCCGGAAGGGATGATTGATACCGTCGATCTGTATTTTGAAGGAAATTTATTTTATGAGTTGACATTGCCTCAAGCCTGGTACTATGGTATATTGCCGGTACCGGTACTTGTCCAAAGTGCTTACGGTTTGGATGGCGAATTGAACCGTTTGCAGCGAAAGCTGGATCGTAGCAGCTGCTCTGACAGACATCGGAGAAAAATACAAAAAAAATTGGATGCGGCTCGGATTGATTTTAATGGAGCCTTGGGTGTCTCTGAAGTAATCCGGAAATTTTTGCCTGAATCGGTGCATAAACTATTGGTGTTTTGCCGAGATTTCTCTCATCTGAAAGAGATGAAACCGAAGGTAAACAATTGGTTGACCGAGGCTGGGTATAGAACGTGTGTATTTGAAATACATCATGGAAAAAGCGAAAAGGAGAACCGGAAAACATTGGAGGATTTTCGGGAAACAACAGATAAGCTACACCTTCTTTTTTCCATCAATATGCTAATAGAAGGATTGCATGTTGAGGGGGTGGATGCAGTTCTGTTTCTGAGACGTACGGAATCCTATATTGTCACCTTACAGCAGCTGGGGCGCTGTTTGAATGCAGGAGCGGGACGGAATCCTGTAGTTCTGGATTTTGTGAATAACCTGTCTGGCAAGTCAGTCTATGACGTGATGACTACGGATTTGGAGAAACTGTCACGAGTACCGTCTCCGGAAGGCTTTGAGAAAATTGTGGATTTTAAAACGATGGGTTTTTTGTCGGATATAAGGTTGCGTGTAGAAGAGATTCTTGCCGAGTTGGAACCTTGGCAGGTGATGTATGAACGGTTGGTCGATTTTCATGATAAAGAGCAAGATTGGCCATCTGTGACAGAAGGAAAGTTAGGACTATGGTGTAATACGCAACGGGTTGCATATAAGCAAGGTAAGCTGCCGGAAGAACGAATTTTGCTTTTAGATACGATCGGTTTTGAGTGGAGTCAACAGGATTCCCGTTGGATGCAAGGATACCAGGCATTGAAAACATTCTTGGATACAAACGGTTGTTGGCCTAAACGTAAAGATGGAACGGTTGCTTGTTGGTGTTTCACACAACGCGAGATGCGTAAAAGCGGGAAGCTGACCAAAGAACGTATTCGTAAACTGGATGAAATAGGTTTTATCTGGAGCCAAGATCTGGAAACAGAATGGACAAAGACCTATGAGAAGTTGAAACGGTTCTTAGCACAACATAACCGCTTTCCAAAATCGTCCGAGGGACAATTAGGTGAATGGTGTTCCACACAAAGAAAGATGCGTCGGCAGAACCGTATTTCGGAAGAAAGAGTCGAGTTGTTGGATGAAATAGGTTTTATCTGGTCTCCGGATCAGCTATGGCAAGAGAATCTACAATCAGTTTGTAATTTTTATCGTGAATATGGTCGTTGGCCCTATAGTCGGGAAGGATCGTTGGGGTGTTGGTGTGCTGTTCAACGGCGTGATTATAAAAATGGAAAATTAACGGAAGAGAGAAAGACTCGTTTGAAGGAGGCTGGTTTTTGTTGAAAATCTGATCCAAAATATATTTCAAATCATGAGACGAAAAAATTAAAAGAGTTTCTAAAAAGGGTACGAAAGAATCTAAAACAAAAAAGAAGGTGTCTGAAAAGGCTGCCTTCTTTTTTTGTTATGCTGCCCGTTTATTATCCATTTTTATATTTAAAACATCTTTGGTCTTCTCAATTATTACTTTTCGAGAAGTAATCCTACAGAAATAAGTAAAAAACAAAAGAAAACTGACTTTTTTAGCCAGTTTTCTGAGATTATGTGCAATAGCAACCAGGGTAAATTCTGTTTTTACCTTCTCCAACCCTCTTAATCTAAACCGGTTCCACGCCGAGTTATGCTTTATCTGTGCAAAGACAGCTTCCGGTTCTGTACATCGTCTGCCCCGATGATAAATACCTTCCTCACTCATGAGCTTTTCCCGTGCTTTTTGTTTATACCTGTTAAGGTTATAGTTAACTTCTATGATCCGGTTGGCCTTTGATTTATGGCATTGAGATTTCAGCGGGCACCCCTCACAATTTTGTGCCTGATAACGCTTCAGTATGGATACATATCCCAAATCGGATTTACTTTTCCTTTGACCTTTATATTCCATATGTTGTCCCATCGGGCATACGTAATAATCCCTTTCCCGGTTGTAGTAAAGGTTCTGTATGGCAAAAGCATCCTTCTTCCAGGCACGCTTCTGCTCTTTGTGGAAATAATTGTACT
>OLXN01000649.1_pt1 | contig 26921 bp, 18 predicted proteins | sample 1674021 | NCBI WGS metagenome assembly OLXN01 (sample SAMEA103958137, study PRJEB25191) | human gut metagenome | biome: human-associated habitat [ENVO:00009003]; feature: intestine environment [ENVO:2100002]; material: feces | place: Germany | collected 2013/2015
GCGGCGGTCCGATGGTGACGCTGACCAGAGCATTTCCGGGGGAGCGGCTGGCGAAGATGCTGGCTGTGTTTTTTGCCGGAAGCACCGTGCTGGTATCTCTCGGAATGGGCAATATGACGCAGGCAAACTCGATTGCGCTGGCGATGCAGGATACGTTTGGCGTGGCAAGAGAAAAAAGCGCGTTGGTGCTGACGATTCTTCTTCTGCTCGTGGTGACAGGCGGACTGCGTTCCATTGCAAAAGCGGCGGAGGTGCTGGTACCGGGAATGGCACTCTTTTATCTGGGCGGGGCAGGAATGGTAATCGGTCTGCACGCCGGAGAGCTTCCGCGGACACTGCTTGCGATAGTACGGGACGCGTTTTCTTTCCGGGCGGTATCGGGAGGAGCGGTGGGTGCGGGAATTTCCCTGCTGCCGCCGGCCTTGCGGTATGGAATTTCCCGCGGTGTGTTTTCGAATGAAGCAGGGCTTGGAGCAGGAGGAATCAGTGCTGCGGCGGCACAGACCGACGATCCCGTGCGGCAGGGGTACATCAGCATGACAGGTGTGTTCGTTGATACCATGGTGATCTGTCTTGTGACCGGCCTTGCCGTTGGAGTGACCGGGGCGGCAGAGGGGATACTGGAGGCGGAAAAAGCGGATGGAGCGGCGATGGTAATTCAGGCCTTTGAAAGTGTGTTCGGACCGGCGGGAGGCTATGTTGTCGCGGTCGGGATTCTGCTGTTCGCATTTGCAACGATGGCCGGCTGGGCATACCAGGGGGAGCAGGCGTTTCTCTGGCTGGTGAAAAAGGATAGCTTCGGAATGGTTTACCGTGTTTTCTTCTGCTTTGCAGCGTTTGCCGGGTGCGTCTGCATGGCGGAAACGGTCTGGAATTTTGCGGAGCTTGCCAATGCCTGCATGGCGGTGCCGAATCTGCTCTGTGTGCTGCGGCTCTGGAAGGAAGTAAAAGAGGAGGCATTCCGGTTTGAAAGCAGGATAAAAAAAGCAGAACAAAAGAAAGATAGAAATACATGAGAAACCGTATTTCCGGTCCTCAGGCAGATTTCGATGCGAGCTGATCGAGAGAGCCGAAAGAATATCCCATTTCTTCCCATTTCGTCAGCAGCTCATCGAGAATCTCCGCGTTGGTGGATGAGGTATTATGAAGCAGGACGATGGCACCGGGATGAATGCGTCCGGTCAACTTTTTGAAAGCCTCCTCGTGGGTCGGCTGCTGATCCTGGTACCAGTCTACATAGGCAAGACTCCAGAAAAAAGTCTGATAGCCGAGATCTTTTGCCATCTGCAGGTTCTGCGTGCTGTATTTTCCCTGCGGAGGCCGGTAAAATTTCACCATTTCCTGGCTGGTGGTTTCCTGGTAAAGAGCGGAAACACGGTTCAGCTCTTCGGAGAAGGCTTCCTGCGTGGAAATTTTGGACATATCCGGGTGCGACCAGGTGTGGTTTCCGACGATATGGCCTTCTGCCGCCATGCGTTTGACAAGATCCGGCTGGTCGGAGAGAAAATTGCCGACAACAAAGAAAGCCGCGGGTGCCTGATGCTTCTGGAGTGCGTCAAGGATCGCCGGGGTGTTGCCGTTTTCATAGCCGCAGTCAAACGTCAGATAGATGATGTTTTCTTCCGGTGAAGCGGCAAACCAGGCGTTGTAGGCGGCAAGCTCTTCGGATGTAGCATTGCCGACGGGAGTCTTCCCTTTTTCCGGGAAGGAGAGCCCCCAGTTTTCGGCAGCAGAGGAGAGGACGGGCATCGAAACGGAAGAAACAGGTGTCTCCGGCGCAGCAGAGAGAAAAACTGGGGCTGCCTTTCGGAGCGCACGGCAGGTAAAGTGGGACAGAACAGAGCCAAAAAGGAAAGCGGAGCAGAAAAAAGCGGCGGCGATACCGGCTTTTTTCAGGATCCGGCGGGAAAGGGGTGAAAGAGAACGCATAAAATCCCCCTCCAGGACTTTTTGAGACAATATATGTATGGATGAAAGAAAACATGCGGCACACATCTGTTTGACTTTACCTGCAATCTATGTCACAATGGAGGTAGAGTGGATGGAAAGGGCAGAGAAAAACAAGATGACAAAATATGAGGTTTTAAAAAAGTACTTCGGTTACGATTCCTTCCGGGAGGGGCAGGAGATGCTGGTGGATGCGCTTCTGAACGGACAGGACGTGCTCGGCATCATGCCGACCGGAGCAGGAAAATCGCTGTGTTATCAGATTCCGGCGCTTCTGCTGCCAGGAATTACCCTGGTGGTATCACCGTTGATTTCTCTGATGAAGGATCAGGTATCGACCCTGAACCAGGCGGGGATTCACGCTGCGTTTCTGAACAGCTCCTTAAGTGCGGCGCAGTACCGGAAGGCACTCGGCTTTGCCATGGAGGGCCGGTACAAGATTATTTATGTCGCCCCGGAACGCCTTCTGACACCGGAATTTTTGTGCGCGGTGCAGTCGATGGAAATTTCGATGATTAGTGTTGATGAGGCACACTGTATTTCCCAGTGGGGTCAGGATTTCCGCCCAAGCTACCTGAAAATCACAGAGTTTGTCGAGCAGCTTCCCGCACGGCCGGTGATCGGTGCCTTTACGGCAACGGCAACAAAAGAGGTACGGGATGATATCGAAGCACTGCTGTCTTTGCGTGATCCGGTACGTCTGGTCACAGGCTTTGACCGGAAAAATCTGAAATTTACGGTACAGCAGCCGAAAGATAAATTCGCAGCCGTGGAATCATTCCTTGCAGAGCACGAGGCGGACTGCGGAATTATTTACTGTCTGACCAGAAAAAATGTGGAGGAGGTCTGTGAGAAACTCGAGCAGAAAGGATATTCTGTCACAAGATACCATGCGGGTCTCTCTGACCTGGAACGGAAGGAAAACCAGGAAGATTTTATTTATGACCGGAAGCAGATCATGGTAGCGACAAACGCTTTTGGTATGGGAATCGATAAATCGAATGTGCGGTACGTCATCCATTATAATATGCCGAAAAACATGGAAAGCTATTATCAGGAGGCCGGACGAGCAGGCAGGGACGGCCTTCCGGCGGAATGTATTCTGCTGTATGCGGGACAGGATGTGATCACAAACCAGTTTTTTATCGAAAACATGGCGCAGGAGAGTGAGGATCCCGAGACGACAGCGCTGATCCGTCAGCGGGAGGAGGAACGGCTGAAGAAAATGACGTTTTACTGTTTCACCCATGAGTGCCTCAGAGATTATATCCTGCGGTATTTCGGGGAATACGGTTCCAATTACTGTGGAAACTGTTCCAACTGCCTCTCGGAATTTGAAACGGTGGATGTGACAGCGGCGGCAAAGGCAATCCTTGGCTGTGTGCGGGAATGCCGTCAGCGCTACGGCACGACGGTGATTCTCGATACCCTGCACGGTGCGAATACCGCGAAAATCCGCCAGTACCGCATGGATGAAAACTCCCATTACGGGGAACTGGCAAAAGAGCCGGTCTACCGGCTGCGGCAGATCTTAAATGAACTGCAGGTCCGGGAATATCTCTATGTAACGGCCGACACATACAGCATTGTGCGCCTGTTGCCAAAAGCGGCGGAGCTGCTGGATGAGGACGGCACGATGCTGATGAAGATGGCAAAAGAAGAAAAACGGATTCCGAAAGCCGCAAAAGAGAAGACAAAGACAAAAACCTCGGCAGCGGCAAAGGATCTTTCCAACGAGGAGGCCGCGGTATTCGAAAAACTGCGGGCACTCCGGATGGAGCTTGCAAAGGAGCATAAAGTGCCTCCGTATATTATCTTCTCGGATAAAACACTGATCCAGATGGCGATGGAGAAACCGTCCAACAAAGAGGAAATGCTGGCGGTCTCTGGTGTCGGCGAGAGCAAATTTGAAAAGTACGGGGAACCGTTTCTTGCATGTCTTGCAGAAAGATAAAACAAGTCGTGTAAAAAAAACGGGAAAACAACAGGAAAGGAAGAATACGCTTATGAAAAAAGAAAACGCAGTTATTTTTGGAGTGACCGGTGTTGTAGTTGCCGCCGTGCTGATTGGAGGCGGAATCTATATGAAAACGGAACGGGACCGAAATCTGAATGCAGATACAGCAAGTACTGCAGCGGACAGCAATAGGGCAGAAGAAGTACAGAAAGCCGTATTTCTTGCAGAAGATTCCGGGTTATGGTACCTGGGAGATCTGGAACACGGAAACATCTATGTGACACATACACCGTCCGACACACTTTACGATGAAAATGGAAATGCTATTGATCCGTCCGAGATCAAAAAAGGAGATTTTCTTCAAGTGGAGGGCGACGGTATTATGCTGAACTCCTATCCGGGACAATATCCGGGTATCAGCCGTATTATGAGAATCAGCGGCGGTACGGAGGCGGATGCAGAAAAATTCGATGAGGAACTTTCCCAGATTCTGCCGGAAAAGGATCCATCGGAAATTCCGTTTCTGAATCTGTGCTACACACAGCCAAATGCCCAGGTGACAGCTATGGCAACACAGGGAGGTTATACCTGGTCTTATGTTGATGAGGACGGCAATGGTCAGAACGTCGTTGCGGACAGTGCGTTCATTCTGGAATGGACGGAACTGAGTGATCTGCATACAGCAAATGACGAAGGAAAAACCGATCTGGAGCTTGTCTTCTCGGAGGAGCCGGATTCTGTCACAGCAGAAAGATGGCCGGCCGAAGACCGGGGGCAGAACTTTGGCAATGGTTACCCGGAGGGAGAAAGCGTTTCTGTGGAGCATGCGGAGAGCTGGAGCATTCCGGGAGCCGAGGCCGGCTACATCTACGAAGTGGACGCGGTATTCGAAAATGGAACCGTGTCATACGGATTTGAAGTGAAAAAGTAAAAAAAGACTTTCTTTTTCCGTGACATTATGCTATTTTTACTGTGAAAACAGAAAAATGCAATGTGCCATACGGCATAAGCAGCTGACTTTTCAAAAATCAGAATCCGTTTGACCGGAGGATGCGAGGAGGAATTTGTATGAAGTTAATTGTTGCTGTATTACGGAAAGAGGACGAGGCAGACACCATTGCCGAGTTGAACAAAAAAGGCTTTTTTGTGACGGAGCTTGCCACGACCGGCGGTTTCCTGAAGGAGAAGAACACAACACTGCTGATCGGAACCGATGATCATAAGCTCGACGCTGTGCTTGCGATCTTAAAACAGGAAGCAGGGCTTCGGAAAACAGTTACCTATGCGGCCACCCCGATGGAAAGCGGAAACTTCTGCCCGGGCGGAAATTACTCTGTTCCGATTGATACCCAGACAGGAGGCTGTACTGTGTTTGTGCTGAACATGGAACAGCTGGAAAAATTCTAAGACTCTAAAGATTTTTAAATTCCGGCATATGATCCCGGTAGTGGAGCGGCAGATGCGTACGCTGACAGTCGGGATTGGAACGCTCTTTGATGGCAATTGCGGTGAAAAATCCTTTCCAGAGTTCTTCGTAAGGGTCCGAAGTGGATTCCGTGAGGGAAAGGCGTTCTATTTCACCCGGAGAAAGACGGGTCAGATAAAAGGGCCGGTCAGCGGGATGCACGACGGCAAGCTGCCGGTTATCATCGAGAATCATCCAGTTTTCTGAGGGAAGCCGGTCAGAAAAATGGGGAGCGACCAGGGTCAGCACATTGGCTTTCGGGGAAATATGCGAGACCAGGATCGGAAAACCGGAGGAAATATTTGCAAAACGGATAAATTCCCGGAACGAATGCGCTTCATTTGTGACCTGACGGGAAACTTCAAAAGCGTGGAATACCGCCGGTTCCTGCAGCATATGCAGGGTATCCTTTCCATAGGAAAAGCCGTAGAGCAGAAAACGATAAATGATGTCGGGAGCGTCGCTTCTCTCGGACATTGCACAGAGATAGACGAGCCGCCAGGCTGCTGCGCCGATCTTCTTTTGAATGGATCGCGTGACGCTGGCGGCTTTTTCTGTGTCCGGCTCAACATGGCAGTAATCGCAGAACAGCTCCAGATTGCCGACTGGTTCCGTCATCAGCCGTACATTGCGGTAGCCGAGACGGGAATTCCAGGCTTCATAGATGCAGGTCAGGATCGACGCAAGATCCGGACTGCAGGTGTAAACAGTCATAATAAAATCCTTTCTGAAATCAATTGATACAGACAACAGCCTTCTGCAAAAAAGCGCAGATACAGCAAAAAGGCTTTTCCGTGAGAAGAACGCCCGGGATTATATATGCCCAGGTACGGCAGCATCAAACAGAGAAAGCTGCTGATACTGTTCCGGATGGGAAACCTCCCAGTTGGAGGCGGCTTCCTCTCCCGTGAGCTGCCGGGTCAGAAACTGCTGTTCCAGCCGCATGTGATACATCATTTTTCCCTCGCAGGTGATAAAATATTTGGCGCGTTTCAGCACCACACCGATCTTTTTCAGGTGCTCAAAGGAAAGATGGGAGCTTCTGCGGCTCTTTACAATCCGCATGGCCGATTTCGGCCCGATGCCGGGAACGCGCAGAAGGTCGGCATACTCAGCCGTGTTGATCTCCACCGGAAACAGCTCCATATGGCGCAGTGCCCAGTCGCATTTCGGGTCGAGCTGTGCATGGAAGTTCGGGTGGGCTTCATCGAGCAGTTCATCCGCCTGAAAACCGTAGAAGCGGAGCAGCCAGTCTGCCTGATAAAGGCGGTGTTCCCGAAGAAGCGGCGGCTTGGTTTCACGTGAGGGCAGGGCGGAATCCTCGTTGACCGGAATGTAGGCGGAGTAAAAGACGCGCTTCAGGTCATACTGCTGGTAGAGAAGCTGTGAGGTGGAGAGAAGCTGGTAATCGTTTTCCTTTGTCGCACCGATGATCATCTGCGTGCTCTGGCCGGCAGGAACGAAGGGAGCAGAGCGTTCCTTTTCCGGCAGCGACCGCGCGGAGGAAGAAGAGATCCAGCCCAGATCGGCAGCGGAGGCGGAAATCTGCTTTCGTGTATCGAAAATGGAGTGGGAGAGATAGCGGTTTCCCGAGGAACGCTCTAAAAAAGCATTTTTCCCTGCGGTCAGCCGGTAATCTACAATACCGGACTGGATCTGGCGCATGGGTTTTAAAATCGCTTTCTGTGTCTTCTGCGGGGCCAGTTTCTGCAGCCCTTCTCCGGTCGGGAGTTCCAGATTGACGCTCATGCGGTCGGCGAGATAGCCGGTCTTTTCGATCAGCTCGGCGGGTGCGCCCGGGATAGCTTTGACGTGGATGTAGCCGTTAAAGCGGTAACGATTACGTAAAAGATGCAGAGTGCGGTACATGAGCTCCATCGTATGGGCAGGATTTTTGCAGACGGCGGAACTTAAAAAGAGTCCCTCAATATAGTTTCGGCGATAAAATTCCGTGACGAGTGTACAGACCTCCTCCGGTGTAAACGTGGCGCGCTGCCGGTCATTCCCGGCGCGGTTGACGCAGTATTTACAGTCGTAGATACAGTCGTTGCTCTGCAGAATTTTCAACAGAGAGATACAGCGTCCGTCGGAAGAAAAGCTGTGGCAGATACCGCAGGAGACCGAATTGCCGAGATGTCCCTGTTTTCCGGCACGGTTCACACCGCTGGAAGTGCACGCAACGTCGTATTTGGCCGCGTCAGCGAGAAGATTCAGCTTCTCGGAGAGAGAAAGTGTTTGTGATGATAACTGCATGGCAGAAAAATTCCTTTCTATGTCCAAATGAATACGAATAAAAGTAAAACAATAAGATAACAGGTATTTTACGAAAAGAACAACTGTTCGATAAAGGAAGTGTAACACAAATCGAACGAATGTTCAAGAGGAAAAATGAAAATAGCACAAGAAGATACTGGAAGAAAAGAAACAGAATTCGATCCGGAAAAACGTGAACAGGAAACAGCAGGGAAAATTTCTGTTAGAAAAAAGTTATACAAAAACAGCCGCACAGATCGGAAAAACAAATCTGTGCGGCTGTAAGCCAAATTTTATGGAATTGAAACGGAAGCAGAGCCGTTTACGTCAGAAGCGCTCCAATTGCCCCGAATACGCCGGAACTTGCAAGCAGCATGATGACGCTTGCGAGGAGAACACCGCCCATGACGGCGAGAACGCTGGTCTTAAAGTCCATATCGAGGATACTTGCGGCCAGTGTGCCGGTCCATGCGCCGGTTCCCGGGAGCGGGATGCCGACGAAGAGCAGCAGGGCGAGCGGAAGTCCGCGACCGGCTTTTGCTTTCAGTTTTTCCCCGCCTTTTTCGCCTTTTTCCAGACACCAGGTGAAGAACTTTCCGATATACTTTTTATCACATCCCCAGACAAGAACCTTTCGAGCGAACAGGAAAATAATCGGAACCGGAAGCATATTTCCGATGACGGCGATCAGATAGGCCGGAAGCGTCGGAATATGGAAAGCTACCGCGTACGGAATCGCACCACGCAGCTCGATGAGCGGAACCATGGAAATCAAAAATACAATCAGATATTTGGTAATCATATACACCTCTCGTTTTTCACAAAATGTTATCGTTTCTTAGTGCAACGCTCTTATTGTAGCGTGATGCCTGTCATTTGTCCAGTATAAAAAGAAAGAAAAGAGCGGGAGTAAAAGAAATCTTAAGAATTTCTGTATTTTTGTATAATTTTATAACCTTCAAAATTTGAATTTTAGAAAACGGTATGTTAGAATGAAGTGTACTGTTTGCAAAAGAACAGCAGAGATGCCCCCAATGACAGGGGGCGTGGACTGAAATAACAAACGAGGAGGACCCACCTATGATTGCACTGATCGATTATGATGCCGGAAATATAAAAAGCGTGGAAAAAGCCTTTCAAAGCCTTGGAAAAGAGGTTGTACTGACCAGGGATCCAGACGTGTTAAAACGCGCAGATCACGTCGTTCTGCCGGGTGTCGGCAGTTTTGGAGATGCGATGGAAAATCTGAACCGCTATCATCTGGTACCGGTCATTCATGAAATCGTAGAAAAAGGGACTCCGTTTCTTGGAATCTGCCTCGGACTTCAGATCCTGTTTGAACGCAGCGAGGAGAGCCCGGGCGTGGAAGGCCTTGGCCTGTTAAAAGGAGAAATCCTTCGGATTCCGGACAAAGAGGGCTTAAAGATTCCACACATGGGCTGGAATTCCATCCATCTGCAGAACGAGGGACGCTTATTCAAAGGCATCTCGCAGGAGTCTTACGTCTACTTTGTCCACTCCTATTATCTGAAAGCAGAAGAGGAGGAAATTATAAAAGCAACGACAGAGTACAGTACACACATCCATGCATCCGTGGAAAAAGGAAATCTGTTCGCCTGCCAGTTCCACCCGGAAAAGAGTTCAGATCTTGGACTTGCCATTCTGAAAAATTTTGCGGAAATTGGAGAGGAGGACTAAGCGATGTTTACAAAACGAATTATCCCATGCCTGGATGTAAAAAACGGAAGAGTCGTAAAAGGCGTTAATTTCGTCGATTTAAAAGATGCCGGAGACCCGGTGGAGATTGCAAAAGCGTACGACAAGGCAGGAGCCGATGAAGTTGTGTTCCTCGACATCACCGCCTCCTCCGACCAGAGAGGAACGGTCATCGATATGGTGCGCAAAGTAGCAGCAAACGTCTTCATCCCATTCACCGTCGGCGGCGGAATCCGTACCGTAGACGATTTCAAGATGCTGCTCCGCGAGGGAGCCGACAAAATTTCGATCAACTCCTCCGCAATCAACAATCCGCAGCTGATCCACGATGCGGCGCAGAAATTTGGCAGCCAGTGCGTGGTCGTTGCGATCGATGCGAAGAAGAGAGCTGACGGAAGCGGCTGGAATATCTACAAAAACGGCGGCCGGATCGATGTCGGCATCGACGCCGTCGAGTGGGCGAAAAAAGCCGAGAGCCTCGGAGCCGGAGAAATTCTGCTCACCAGCATGGACTGCGACGGAACAAAGGCGGGATACGATATCGAGCTGACAAGAACGATCGCAGAGAGCGTCGGTATCCCGGTCATCGCATCCGGCGGCGCAGGAACGCTGGAGCATTTTTATGATGCCTTAACCGAAGGAAAAGCCGATGCAGCCCTCGCCGCATCCCTGTTCCACTACAAAGAACTGGAAATTCGTGAAGTCAAAGAATATCTGGCAGGCCGTAATGTGCCGGTCCGCCTGTAAAAGGAGGTAGAAAACGATATGCCGCCTCTTAGCGGAAGCTGGGCCAATGCCCTGAAAGGAGAATTCTCCAAAGATTATTATAAAAAACTGTTTCAGACGGTGGGAGCGGAGTACAAAACCCACACGATTTACCCGCCGGCTGATGATATTTTCAATGCGTTCCACTTTACCCCGCTTGAGCAGGTAAAAGTGGTCATCCTGGGCCAGGATCCGTACCATGAGCCGGGACAGGCGCACGGGCTCTGCTTTTCTGTAAAACCAGAGGTAAGTATTCCGCCGTCCCTGGTCAACATTTACAAGGAACTTGAGGACGATCTGGGATGCTATATCCCGAACAACGGATATCTCGAAAAATGGGCACGGCAGGGTGTTTTAATGCTGAATACAGTGCTGACTGTACGTGCACATCAGGCAAATTCCCACAAGGAAATCGGCTGGGAGCAGTTCACCGACGCGGCAATCAAAGTGCTCGCCGAGCAGGACCGCCCGATGGTATTTATACTCTGGGGAAGACCGGCACAGCGCAAAAAAGAGATGATCCACAATCCGAAGCATCTGGTGCTGATGTCCGCTCATCCGAGCCCGCTTTCTGCATACCGCGGATTTTTCGGCAGCCACCCGTTTTCCGGAACGAATGAATATCTGGAGGAAAACGGTCTTGCGCCGATTGACTGGCAGATCGAAAATGTAATCCGGGGAGCGAAAGAATGAGTAAAAAGAAAAATACGTTACTGAGAAATACTTCTATTTTAATGGCCGCAACGATTATCTCGCGTGTGATCGGCCTGCTGTACCGGTCACCGCTCGGCGAAACCATTGGAAATGAGGGACTTGGCTATTACAGTACAGCGAGCAATCTGTACACGATCCTGCTGCTGATCTCGTCCTACAGTATTCCGATGGCAGTGTCGAAAATCGTATCCGAGCGCCTGGCCTTAAAAGAGTACCGCAACGCACACCGCGTCTTCCACGGTGCCCTGATTTATGCGGTAATTGTCGGCGGAATCGCTGCACTGGTGGCATTTTTCGGCGGAAAATTCCTTCTGCCGTATAACCAGCAGAATGCACTCCTTGCCTTACGCGTACTGGCGCCGACCATCTTTTTCTCGGCTGTTCTCGGCGTTCTGCGCGGTTATTTCCAGGCCCACAGCACGATGATGCCGACCTCGATCTCACAGATCATCGAGCAGGTATTCAACGCCGCATTCAGTATTGGCGCCGCCTGGTTCTTCATCCAGCAGTTCGCGACAAACGATACCGAACATGCCAAATTCGGTGCCGCCGGCGGAACCCTCGGAACAGGAGCCGGTGTTCTGGCAGGCCTCTGCTTTATGCTGATCGTTTACGGCGTAAACCGGAAAACAATTCTGCGGAAAGCTGCCAAAGACACACATCACCGTGAAGAATCCTACCGTGAAATTTTCCAGGTCCTTTTCCTGATGGTAACGCCGGTCATCTTTACGACCTTTATTTACAACTGCAACGCTTACCTGGACAACTACCTGTTCTTCACCATCCTCGGATGGCACGGTGAAAACCAGAAAGCACTGAACGCTGCATACGGAGAGTTCTCCAACTACTACGTCACCCTGATCAACGTTCCGCTTGCCATGGCAAGTGCATCTGCATCCGCCATGATGCCGGAGGTGTCCTCCTGCTATGCAACCGGTGACCTTGATGAGGCAAACGACAAAATCCTCGAGACCATCCGCCTGACGATGTTCATCTCCATCCCGGCAGCCGTCGGCCTTGGCGTACTCGCATTCCCGATCACAGGAGTCCTGTTCCCGTCAAGCTCCAGCCTTTCCGGAAAACTGCTGATGATGGGCGCCGTTTCGGTCGTATTCTCGGCCCTGTCCACCATCACCAACAGCGTCCTGCAGTCCATCGGCCAGCAGAAAAAAGCCCTGCATAACGCAGCCATTTCCCTCGGAATGGACCTCATCGTCCTGGCTCTGATCCTCGCAGTCTTCCCGAAGACAAACATCTATGCCGTTGTCTTCGCAGGAATCCTGTTCTCGCTGAGCATGTGCGTATTGAATAACCTTTCGATCCGCAAACACCTGAACTTCCGCAACGAGTTCAAAAACACCTACGTAAAACCATTGATCGCAGCCGCCATCATGGGAGTCGTAACCTGGGTTGTTTACTACGGCCTCTTTGCCATCACCAAACGCCCGTCCATCAGCATGCTGATCGCGATTCTGATCGCCATTGTCGTCTACCTGATCGCCTTCGTCGTCGTAACCGGCACAACCGAAGCCGAAATGCGCCGCATGCCAATGGGAACCAAACTGGTAAAAGTCCTGCGTATTCTGCGGATTTACCGTTAAAAACAACAAAACAAAAGCAAAACGAATCCCCGGCCGGAAAGCCTTGATAACAGCTTTCCGGCCGGGGATTTATTTTGATGTTCAGAAAATATATTATGTAATTTTACGCGTCTTTCTCGCCATTTGGCTCCTGCTTCAGGTTCTTATTCGCAGTAGAAAGCATCAGCTTAATACGATTGAGCTGGTTAACCTCCGAAGCGCCCGGATCGTAGTCAACCGCCACAATATTCGCTTTCGGATACTCTTTGCGGATCGCCTTAATAACACCCTTGCCGACAATATGGTTCGGCAGGCACGCGAACGGCTGGATGCAGACGATATTGTAAACATCGCTGTGGATCAGCTCCATCATCTCGCCGGTCAGGAACCATCCCTCACCAGTCTGGTTGCCGCAGGAGACGATCGGAGAAGCATATTTGGCCAGATCCCGTACGTCAGCCGGCGGATCAAAATGCTCACTCTTCTTGAACTCTGCAACAGCCGCACTCCGTAGCCAGTTGATCAGCTTGATACCCGTATTTCCGAGCATCGAAGAACTCTTCTTGAAGCCAAGGTGCTCCACCTTGAAATTCGTATTGTAGAAGCAGTAGCAGAAGAAATCAATCAGATCCGGCACAACCGGCTCCGCACCTTCACTTTCGAGCAGCTCCGCCAGATGGTTATTCGCCGCCGGAAGGAACTTAACGAGAATCTCGCCGACAATACCAACGCGAGGTTTCTTCTCATCCGTAATCGGAATATGGTCAAAGTCGCGGATCATCGTGCGGCAGATCTGTTTAAAGCGGGTATGGCTTAAATGTTTTGCCGAAACAAAATCAATACAGATCTTCTCCCATTTCTTGTGAATCCGGTCTGTCGTGCCCTTTTTCTGCTCATAAGGACGCATCCGGTAAATACATTTCATCATGATATCGCCGAATTCTGCTGCATAGCAGAGACGAATCGCAAGATCCGGCGTGATCTTGAAGCCCGGATTTTCCTCCAGACCGCTCAAGTTAATCGAGATGACCGGAATCTGCGTCATATCGGCCTTCTCCAGCGCACGGCGGATAAATCCGATGTAGTTCGAAGCACGGCAGCCGCCGCCGGTCTGGCTCATGATGACAGCCACTTTGTTCAGGTCATACTTGCCGGAGAGCAGCGCCTGCATAATCTGTCCGACTACCATCAGAGACGGATAGCAGGCATCGTTGTTGACGTATTTCAGTCCGACATCGACCGCCTCTTTGTTGTCGTTCGGAAGCACTTCCAGATTGTATCCGGCTGCGTTGAACGCCGGCTGCAGAAGCGAGAAGTGGATCGGTGACATCTGCGGGCAGAGGATGGTGTAGTCTTTCCGCATTTCTTTCGTGAAGACCGGTTTCTGGATCGAGGACGGAAGAATCTCGCGTACCGCCTGTTTCCGGTCATGTGCACGGAGGGCAGCGAGCAGAGAGCGGACACGGATTCTGGCAGCGCCGAGGTTGTTGACCTCATCGATCTTCAGGCAGGTATAAATCTTGCCGCTTCTGGTCAGAATCTCATAAACCTCATCGGTGGTAACGGCGTCGAGACCGCAGCCGAACGAGTTCAGCTGAATCAGGTCAAGATCGTCGCGTGTCTTTACATAGTTTGCAGCTGCATACAGACGGGTGTGGTACATCCACTGGTCATTGACACGGAGCGGACGCTCGAGCGGTGCCAGATGGGAAACAGAGTCCTCCGTCAGCACGCACAGTCCGTAGGAGTTGATCATATCCGGGATACCGTGATGGATTTCCGGATCGATGTGGTATGGACGGCCGGCAAGCACGATGCCTCTGCGGCCGGTTTCTTTCATATACTGAAGCGTTTCCTCGCCTTTTTTCTGCATATCGCGTCTTGCAGCACCAAGCTCTTCCCATCCGGCATGAACAGCAGCACGGACTTCATCCTCCGGCAGACCGGAGAACTCTTTGACAAGACCATCGGCAAGCACCTTTTCACTCGTAAACGCAAGGAACGGATTGCGGAACGTAATGGAATCGTCCTGCAGCTCGTCCACGTTGTTTTTGATATTTTCCGCATACGAGGTAACGATCGGGCAGTTGTAGTGGTTGATGGCTTCCGGGAACTCGGTGCGCTCGTACGGGATACACGGGTAGAAGATGAACTTCACACCGTGGCGTAAGAGCCAGGTCACATGGCCGTGCGCCAGTTTGGCCGGATAGCACTCGGATTCACTTGGAATCGACTCAATACCGAGCTCGTAGATCTTGCGGCTCGAGGTCGGAGAGAGTACCACGCGGTATTTCAGCTGCGTAAAGAAGGTGTACCAGAACGGATAATTCTCAAACATATTGAGGACTCTCGGAATGCCGACCTCTCCGCGGATCGCTTCATCCTGCGGCAGCGGCTGGTAGCCGAAGATCCGTTTGTATTTGTATTCGAACAGGTTCGGAATATGATCTTTGTTTTTCTCTTTTCCGATACCGCGCTCGCAGCGGTTTCCGCTGATGTACTGACGGCCGCCGGAGAATTTGTTGATGGTCAGACGGCAGCTGTTCGTACATCCCTTACAGTTTGCCATCGTGGTCGAATATTTCAGCTCGTTGATCTTTTCAATGGAGAGCATCGTGGTCTCCTGATCGGCGGAGTAGCGCTCTCTTGCGATCAGCGCCGCACCGAACGCACCCATGATGCCGGCGATGTCCGGGCGGATGGCTTCGCAGTTGGCGATCCGCTCAAAGCTTCGGAGAACAGCGTCGTTGTAGAACGTACCGCCCTGTACGACGATGTGGCGTCCCAGCTCGGTGGCATCCGAAACTTTAATTACCTTATATAATGCGTTTTTAATAACGGAGCAGGCAAGTCCGGCAGAAATATCGGCGACGGATGCGCCCTCTTTCTGCGCCTGTTTTACCTTGGAATTCATAAATACGGTACAGCGGGTACCAAGATCGATCGGGTGTTTTGCAAACAGCGCCTCATGCGCGAAATCCTGCACGCTGTAGTTCAGGGACTGCGCGAACGTCTCGATGAAGGAACCGCAGCCGGAGGAACATGCCTCGTTCAGCTGTACGCTGTCTACAGTGCCGTTTTTGATCTTGATGCACTTCATATCCTGGCCGCCGATGTCGAGAATACAGTCGACTTCCGGATCGAAGAATGCGGCAGCGTAATAATGGGAAATCGTCTCTACCTCACCCTCATCCAGCATCAGTGCAGCTTTGATGAGCGCCTCGCCGTAACCGGTCGAACAGGACCAGGCGATCTGTGCGGAATCCGGCAGTTTGGAGTAGATCTCCTGGATCGCGCGGATCGATGTGCCGAGCGGATTTCCGTGGTTGTTGCTGTAGAAGGAATAGAGAAGAGCACCGTCTTCGCCGACGAGTGCAGCTTTGGTCGTCGTGGAACCGGCATCAATACCGAGATAACAGTTTCCTTCGTAGGTGGAAAGATCGGCGGTCACGACGTTGTTGACACTCTGGCGCGCCAGAAATTCGTCATACTCGGCCTGATCTTTAAACAGCGGCTCAAGACGGGCAACCTCAAAATCGATAGCAACTTTCTCTTCGAGCCGTTTTTTCAGTGCGAGAAGGGAAATCTCGGTTTTTCCGTCTGCATTCATCGCAGAACCGATGGCTGCAAACAGGTGGGAGTTGTCCGGTACGATTGTATGCTCGTCATCCAGTTTTAAGGTACGGACGAATGCTGTCTTTAATTCCGAGAGGAAGTGCAGCGGGCCGCCGAGAAAGGCAACGTGGCCGCGGATCGGTTTACCGCAGGCAAGACCAGAAATGGTCTGGTTGACAACTGCCTGGAAAATGGAAGCGGAAAGATCCTCTTTTGTTGCACCGTCGTTGATGAGCGGCTGGATATCGGTTTTTGCGAATACACCGCAGCGTGCTGCGATCGGATAAATCGCCTGGTAATGCTTCGCGTATTCGTTGAGTCCGGTTGCATCGGTCTGCAGAAGAGAAGCCATCTGGTCGATGAAAGAACCGGTGCCGCCGGCGCAGATACCGTTCATACGCTGCTCCACATTGCCGCCCTCAAAATAGATGATCTTGGCATCCTCACCGCCGAGCTCGATGGCAACGTCGGTCTGCGGAGCGAGTGCTTTTAACGAAGTGGAAACCGCGATAACTTCCTGCGTGAACGGGATGCCGAGGTGGTTGGCAAGCGCAAGTCCGCCGGAACCGGTGATGACCGGCTGCAGGGTCAGTTCGCCCAGCTTTTCGTGTGCTTCCCCGAGCAGGTGGGCAAGGGTTTCCTGAATGTTTGCAAAATGGCGCTCGTAATCGGCAAAGAGAAGCTGGTTCTCTTCGTCGAGGATCGCAATTTTAACAGTGGTGGAACCGATGTCGATTCCGAGAGTATATTTTTTATCAGTCATGAATCAAACTCCTTTTATAATAAGAAACAATCTCAACACATTATACGACAAAAAATAAGGAAATACAATTGGAAAAAGGGCGATGTCTTACGAAAAAAGTATAAAGTCCTTGTGAAAAATGGAGAAACCAGGAGGGAAAAAGGCAGAAAAAAGAAAATTCAGGCATTGTCAAAAACGGGTTTTGCCTGTATACTAAAAATAGTATACCCTGCATGAAAAACAGGCGGCAGGGATCATGAGAAAGGATGAAAAGCGTTATGTATAAAATTCTGAAAATGGAAGGAAGAGCGAAGCGCGCCCACATGGAAACCGTGCACGGCAATATCGAGACGCCGGTATTCATGAATGTCGGAACCGCGGCAGCGATCAAGGGAGCCGTTTCCACTGAGGATCTCCAGCAGATCGGCACGCAGGTAGAGCTCTCCAACACGTACCACCTCCACGTGCGTCCGGGCGACGAGGTCGTAAAGAAGATGGGCGGACTCCACAAGTTTATGGTCTGGGATAAACCGATCCTGACCGACTCCGGCGGATTCCAGGTATTCTCTCTTGCAGGCCTTCGGAAAATCAAGGAGGAGGGTGTCTATTTCCACTCCCACGTAGACGGAAGAAAGATCTTTATGGGACCGGAGGAGAGTATGCAGATCCAGTCCAACCTGGCATCCACGATTGCGATGGCCTTCGACGAGTGCCCATCGAGTGTGGCAGACCGCCGTTATGTGCAGAATTCCGTGGACCGTACGGCAAGATGGCTGCAGCGATGCAAGGATAAAATGCGGGAACTGAACCAGAGAGAGGATACCATCAACAAGCACCAGCTGCTGTTTGGTATCAATCAGGGAGCAATCTATGAAGATATCCGTATCGATCATGCAAAACGGATTTCCGAGATGGATCTTGACGGATATGCCGTCGGCGGTCTTGCGGTAGGAGAGACACACGAGGAGATGTATCATATTCTCGATGAAGTGGTTCCGTATCTGCCAAAAGAAAAACCGACATATCTGATGGGTGTCGGAACACCGGCCAATATTCTCGAGGGTGTAGAGCGCGGCGTTGATTTCTTCGACTGTGTATATCCGAGCCGGAACGGACGTCACGGTCACGTTTATACAAATCATGGAAAAATGAATTTGTTCAACCAGAAATACGAATTGGATCCGCGTCCGATCGAGGAAGGCTGCCAGTGCCCGGCGTGCCGTCACTACAGCAGAGCCTACATCCGTCATCTGCTGAAAGCAAAAGAGATGCTCGGCATGCGGCTCTGTGTTCTGCACAACCTGTATTTCTACAACAATATGATGACAGAAATCCGGACCGCGCTGGACGAGGGCAATTTTGCTTCCTACAAACGGGCAAAACTCGCAGGATTTGAGGAATACGACAAAAAGTAATCGGGAAAGTATGAAATCTTTGGAAAATATCCGAAAAAGACTTGCCCATCGGTTCCGGATTGTGTATTATGATAGGTGTGTCTAAAGAACGGGATGTACTCTCGAATAACAGGAGGAAAGAAAATGTTTTTAGCAACAACAACAGCAGCAAACAGCGGTGTGATGAGCACTGGTATGTTAATTATGTGGCTGGTCATCATGTTCGGTATGATGTATTTCTTAATGATCCGCCCGCAGAAGAAAGAGCAGAAAAAACTGCAGGCAATGCTGAATGACCTCGCAGTCGGCGATGCAGTCATCACAACAAGCGGTTTCTACGGCGTAGTCATCGATATCACAGACGACGATGTCATCGTAGAGTTCGGAAACAACAAAAACTGCCGTATCCCGATGCGCAAAACAGCGATCACAGAGGTTGAAAAACCGGAAACAGCAGTCGTTGAAGAGAAAACAGAAAAGAAAAAATAATTTCACACGGCGAAAAGCCAGGAAAAACGCAGGTATTCAAAAAGAATGAATGCCTGCGTTTTTTTCGCCCCCGAAACTTCTTCGGCGGAACACGGCGAAAACGGGGAAAAATGCCGCGTATTTTTCTTTTAAATGGCAAAAAAGCAAAAAGATTATTGCGTTTCGTCCGATGCAAAGAAATTTCGTGTTGAAATTACCGGAAAAATGGCGTATAATTTAGAAATGCTATAGACACAGAGAAAATAGAACGGTTTTTCAGCCGGAAGAAAAGAGGGAGAAAGATATGGAATACCGTATTGGATTAATTCACGGTGACGGAATCGGACCGGAAATTGTAGATGAGGCAAAAAAGGTTCTGGACGCCGTCTGCGAGAAATATGGACATAAGTTTGAATATACCAACCTTCTGCTGGGCGGAGCCTCCATCGATGTGCACGGCGTGCCGCTGACAGATGAAACCATAGAAGAAGCAAAAAAATGTGACGCTGTTCTGATGGGCTCCATCGGAGGAGATGCCAAGACCTCCCCATGGTACAAATTAAGCCCGGATAAGCGCCCGGAGGCCGGACTTTTAAAAATCCGGAAATCGTTAGGCCTGTTTGCAAACCTGCGCCCGGCGTACCTGTATCAGGAATTAAAGGATGCCTGCCCGTTAAAAGAAGAAATTATCGGTGAGGGCTTTGACATGCTGATCATGCGTGAACTGACCGGCGGCCTGTATTTCGGAGAGCGCAGCACCGTAGAAGAGAACGGCATCAAAAAAGCAACGGATACCCTGACTTACAGCGAGCCTGAAATCCGCCGTATTGCAATCCGTGCCTTCGACATCGCCAGAAAGAGAAAGAAAAAAGTAACAAGTGTAGATAAAGCAAATGTTCTCGACTCCTCCCGTCTGTGGAGAGCTGTTGTGGAGGATGTTGCAAAAGATTATCCGGACGTTACGTTAGAGCATATGCTGGTTGATAACTGTGCAATGCAGATTGTTCACAATCCGTGCCAGTTTGACGTGGTTCTGACGGAAAACATGTTCGGAGATATCCTTTCCGATGAGGCAAGTATGGTGGCAGGTTCCATCGGAATGCTTTCTTCCGCCAGTTTGAACGAGACAAAATTCGGCCTGTACGAGCCAAGTCACGGCTCTGCACCGGATATCGCAGGAAAAAACATTGCAAACCCGATTGCAACGGTTCTGTCCGCGGCCATGATGCTCCGCTACTCTCTGGATCTCGATAAAGAGGCAGAGGCAGTAGAAAATGCTGTACAGAAAATCTTAAAAGGCGGATACCGCACCGTAGACATCATGTCCGAGGGATGCACTAGAGTTTCTACATCCGAAATGGGAGATCTGCTGGTAAAAGCACTGGAGTGAGGCTTGCAGATTGCGGAAATGGTTTTTCAGACACACTCTAGCATAAAACTGTAAGATAAGAAAAGAGGAAAAGATCATGAGAAGTGATGCTGTAAAAAAAGGAATCGCACAGGCACCGCAGCGTTCTCTGATGCGTGCGCTGGGTCTGACCGAAGAAGAAATGAAAAAACCGCTCGTAGGAATCGTAAGCTCCTACAATGAGATTGTACCGGGCCACATGAACCTGGATAAAATTACAGAGGCTGTAAAAATGGGCGTTGCCATGGCAGGCGGAACACCGATCGTGTTCCCAGCCATCGCAGTCTGTGACGGTATCGCCATGGGCCACATCGGAATGAAATATTCCCTCGTTACCCGTGACCTGATCGCCGATTCCACCGAGTGTATGGCAATGGCACATCAGTTTGATGCCCTGGTATGTATCCCGAACTGTGATAAAAACGTACCTGGTCTTCTGATGGCAGCAGCAAGAGTCAATGTTCCGACCGTATTTGTCAGCGGCGGCCCGATGCTTGCCGGCCACGTAAAAGGCGAGAAGAGAAGTCTTTCGAGCATGTTCGAGGCAGTCGGCTCCTACGCTGCCGGAACCATGACAGAGGAAGACGTCTATGATTTCGAGTGCAATGCGTGCCCGACCTGCGGTTCCTGCTCCGGTATGTACACCGCAAACAGCATGAACTGCCTGACCGAGGTTCTCGGTATGGGCTTAAAAGGCAACGGAACGATTCCGGCCGTATACTCCGAGCGTCTGCGCCTGGCAAAGAGAGCCGGTATGCAGGTTATGGAGCTGTTAAAACAGGATATCCGTCCAAGAGACATCATGACAAAAGAAGCATTCTTAAACGCTCTGACCGTCGATATGGCACTGGGATGTTCCACCAACAGTATGCTGCATCTGCCGGCCATTGCGCATGAGGCAGGCGTAGAGCTGAATCCGGAGATGGCAAACGCCATCAGCGAGAAGACCCCGAACCTCTGTCATCTGGCTCCGGCAGGATACCACTACATCGAGGAGCTGAACGAGGCAGGCGGTGTTTATGCCGTTATGAACGAGCTGAACAAACTGGGTCTGCTGCACACTGAGTGCATGACCGCAACCGGAAAGACCGTAGGGGAGAACATCAAAGGATGTGTCAACAAAAATCCTGAGATCATCCGTCCAGTTGAGAATCCATACAGCAAGACCGGCGGTATCGCCGTTCTGAAAGGAAACCTGGCACCGGATACCGCAGTTGTCAAACGTTCTGCCGTTGTTCCGGAGATGCAGGTTCATGAAGGCCCGGCCAGAGTCTTTGACTGCGAGGAGGATGCCATCGAGGCAATCCGCGGCGGCAAGATCGTGGCAGGCGATGTTGTTGTGATCCGCTATGAGGGACCAAAGGGCGGTCCTGGTATGCGTGAAATGCTGAATCCGACTTCTGCCATTGCAGGTATGGGACTTGGTTCTTCCGTAGCCCTGATCACGGACGGCCGTTTTTCCGGCGCATCCCGCGGTGCGTCCATCGGTCATGTAAGCCCGGAGGCAGCAGAGGGCGGTCCGATCGCACTCGTTGAGGAAGGTGATCTGATCCGTATCAATATTCCGGAGCACAAGCTGGAGGTTGTCGTATCGGACGAAGAGCTGGCACGCAGAAAAGCTGCATGGACTCCGAGAGAACCAAAGGTAACGACAGGCTATCTGAAACGCTACGCAAAGATGGTTTCCAGTGCAAATAAGGGAGCTATTCTGGAGTTCTAATTCAGAAAAACTATGAGAAACACGCTCTGCGAGTTTCTCATAGTTATCGCGGCAGTCGCCAAGGTCTCGTGCAAGCACGGACTTTGGCTCGTTGCCCGCGTAAATCATAAAATCATATCAGCCGTCCGAACGCGCTTTTTCTCGGATGGCTGATTTCATAAACAGATTTCATACACAAAGCGAAAAACATAAGGAAGGAATCATACAGACATGGAATTAACTGGATCACAGATTGTTATCGAGTGCCTGAAGGAGCAGGGTGTGGATACCGTGTTCGGTTATCCGGGCGGAACCATTTTAAATATCTATGATGAACTTTACCGTCATCCGGAAATCCACCATATCCTGACCTCACACGAGCAGGGTGCTGCGCATGCGGCGGACGGATATGCGCGTGCTACCGGAAAAACAGGCGTCTGCATGGCTACAAGCGGCCCGGGCGCAACGAATCTTGTCACCGGAATTGCAACCGCCTACATGGATTCTACACCGATGGTAGCGATTACCTGCAACGTAGGAAAGGCACTGCTTGGAAAAGACAGCTTTCAGGAGATTGACATTGCGGGTGTCGCAATGCCGATCACAAAATACAGTGTGATTGTAAAAGATATCACCGTTCTTGCAGATACGCTGCGCCGTGCGTTTACGATCGCAAAGAGCGGAAGACCGGGCCCGGTTCTGGTCGATATTACAAAAGATGTCACAGCGGCAACGTATGAGTACGAGCCGAAGACTCCGGAGAAAATTGAACCGTTTACTGAGAGAATTACAGAAGAAGGCCTGGATCACGTCGTATCCCTGATTCAGGAGTCGAAACGCCCGTATATTTTCGTGGGCGGCGGCAGTATCATTTCCGGCGCGTCCGAGGAAGTGCGCGAACTGGCACACCGCATCCAGGCACCGGTCTGCGACACCCTGATGGGAAAAGGTGCGTTCCCGGGAACGGATGAGCTGTACACCGGCATGCTCGGTATGCACGGAACGAAAACATCGAACTACGGAGTGACAAAGTGCGATCTGCTGATCGTGCTCGGCGCAAGATTCTCCGATCGTGTCACCGGAAACGCTGCAAAATTTGCCAATAACGCAAAAATCGTTCAGATCGATGTGGATGCGGCAGAAATCAACAAGAATGTTGTTGTCGAGTCGAGCATCATCGGAGACGTCAAAGAGGTCTTAAAACGGCTGAATGCGAAGCTGGAGCCGATGCACCATGATGAGTGGATTGCAAAGATCAGGGAAATGAAAGAAAAATACCCGTTAAAGCATGAAGAGGGGCTTACCGGACCGTATGTGATCGAGGAGATCTATAAGGCAACGGACGGACAGGCAATTATCACAACGGATGTCGGCCAGCACCAGATGTGGGCGGCACAGTATTACCGCTATACGAAGCCGAGAACGCTTCTGACATCAGGCGGTCTTGGAACGATGGGCTTTGGTCTTGGAGCAGCGATGGGTGCAAAAATGGGACGCCCGGACAAGGTTGTCATCAACATCGCAGGAGACGGCTGCTTCCGTATGAACATGAACGAGCTGGCAACCCTTTCCAGACATAACATTCCGGTCATTGAGGTTGTTGTCAATAACCACGTGCTCGGTATGGTGCGCCAGTGGCAGACTCTGTTCTACGGAAAGCGGTATTCCAACACGGTTCTGCAGGATCAGGCAGACTTTGTAAAGGTTGCCGAGGCGCTCGGTGTAAAGGGAATCCGTGTGACAAAAAAAGAGGAGATGGGTCCGGCGATCCGTGCAGCAATCGAGAGCGGAAAACCGGCGCTGATCGATGTGTGGATTGACTGTGATGAGAAGGTATTCCCGATGGTTCCGGCCGGAGCACCGATCGAGGATGTTTTCGATGCGGAGGATCTGGCAAAAAAGGAGCAAGAAAAGGATTGACAGATTTCTGACAAAGGGGTATCATAGTTTCAACGTGGTAAAGCAATACCGTATTACCATATGAATTACATACTTGTAAGAAAGGATACAAAGAAAATACATAAGATTACAATGGAAACCACCGGTATAGAAACGGTGGTTTCCAAGTAATATAAAGCAGTAAGAGAAACAGGAGGACAAAAAAATGAGCAGAGTCTATAATTTTTCCGCAGGACCGGCGGTTCTGCCAGAGGAAGTGTTGAAAGAAGCCCAGGAGGAAATGCTGGATTACCGCGGATGCGGCATGTCCGTCATGGAGATGAGCCACCGTTCCAAAGTATTCCAGAATATCATCGATGAGGCAGAAGCAGACCTTCGTGACCTGATGGGAATTCCGTCAAATTACAAAGTTCTGTTTCTTCAGGGCGGTGCCTCCCTGCAGTTTTCCATGATTCCGATGAACCTGATGAAAAACGGTGTCGCTGATTACATCGTAACGGGACAGTGGGCAAAGAAAGCATATGCAGAGGCGCAGAAATACGGAAAGGCAAACAAAATTGCCTCCTCTGAGGACAAAACATTTTCCTACATCCCGGACTGCAGCGATCTTGCCATCAGCCCGGATGCCGACTATGTTTATATCTGCGAAAACAACACCATTTACGGCACCAAATACAAAAAACTGCCGAATACCAAGGGCAAAACCCTGGTGGCAGACGTCTCCTCCTGTTTCCTCTCCGAACCTGTCAATGTCTCTGATTACGGCATCATCTACGGCGGTGTCCAGAAAAACATCGGACCTGCCGGAATGGTCATCTCCATTATCCGCGACGATCTGATCACCGACGATGTCCTGCCGGGAACACCGACCATGATGAAATTCAAGACACACGCAGACGCAGGCTCCCTGTACAACACACCGAACTGCTACTGCATCTACATGTGCGGCAAAGTGTTCAAATGGCTGAAGAAAATGGGCGGACTGGAAGTCATGAAACAGCGCAACGAAGAAAAAGCAAAACTGCTGTATGATTTCCTGGATCAGAGCAAGCTCTTCAAAGGAACCGTTGTACCGGAAGACCGTTCTCTAATGAACGTTCCGTTTATCACCGGAAATGCAGATCTGGATGCCAAATTCGTCAAAGAGTCCAAGGAAGCCGGACTTGAAAACCTGAAAGGCCATCGTACCGTCGGTGGTATGCGTGCAAGCATCTACAATGCAATGCCAAAAGAAGGCGTTGAGACACTTGTTGCCTTCATGAAAAAGTTCGAGGAGGAAAATCTCTAATGTTTCAGTATCATTGCTTAAATCCGATTGCAGGCGTAGGCCTTGCAAACTTTAATGAAAACTATCAGCAGACCGAGAGCCTGGAGGGAGCCGATGCGGTTCTCGTCAGAAGTGCAGCCATGCACGGCATGGAGTTGCCGAAGAGCCTCCTTGCCGTAGCAAGAGCAGGAGCCGGTGTCAACAACATTCCGCTTGCCGACTGCGCAGAGCAGGGTATCGTGGTCTTCAATACACCGGGAGCCAATGCAAATGGTGTCAAAGAGCTTGTACTTGCCGGTATGCTGCTGGCATCCCGTGATATCGCAGGTGGTATTGAATGGGTGAAGAGCGACAAAGAAGACGGCGACATCGCAAAGACAGCAGAAAAACAGAAAAAGAAATTTGCCGGCTGTGAGATCAGCGGAAAGAAACTCGGTATCATCGGCCTTGGTGCCATCGGCCAGCTTGTGGCAAATGCAGCCACCCATCTTGGTATGGAAGTATATGGATATGATCCATACATCTCTGTCGATGCAGCATGGAACCTGTCCCGCGACATCCATCACATCCAGAATGTAGAAGATATCTATCGCACCTGCGATTATATCACCATCCACGTGCCGCTTTTGGACAGCACCAAGGGCATGATCAACAAAGCGGCGATCGAAGAGATGAAAGACGGCGTGGTTCTTCTGAACTATGCAAGAGATCTTCTCGTTGACGAGGATGCTGTTCTCGCGGCTTTAAAGGCCGGAAAAATGAAGAAATATGTGACCGACTTTGCAAATCCGAAGGTAGTCGGTGCAGAGGGAACGATCGTTACCCCGCACCTTGGAGCATCCACGAAGGAATCCGAGGACAATTGTGCTGTGATGGCAGTCAAGGAAATCCGGGATTTCCTTGAGAACGGAAACATCAGAAACTCCGTCAACTTCCCGAATTGCAGCATGGGTGTATGCACAGGCGCAGGCCGTGTGACGATCTGCCACAAGAATATCCCAGGTATGCTGGGAGCCTTCACAACCGTTATGGGTAATGCGGATGTCAACATCAGCGATATGACAAACAAAGGTAAAGGCGATTACGCTTACACGATGATGGATCTGGAAAGCGAAGCAACCGAGGAGATAGTAAAAGCCCTCGAAGCAGTTGATGGTGTATTAAAGGTTCGTATCATTAAATAAAGAGAATCAAAGAAAATCAAAAAGTGACAGGAAAAGGCGGTGCCCGAAAACAGGGGTACCGCCTTTTCTTGTCAAGAACGGCAGAAGTTACTGCTGTTTGACTTCCTTTGGGTAAAGAATAGCACAAAAAAGAGAACTGCCCTGGGACAGTTCTCTTTGCCTGTAATGTATGGTTACGAAAAGATTTTCAGATCCGTTTCCAGACGGCTCCGCCGCGTACATCGGTAACTTCAATGCCCTGTGCTTTCAGATCGTCACGGATCTTATCTGCTTCCGCAAAGTTTTTGGCTTTCTTTGCTTCATATCGTTTTAAAACGAGCGCATCAATCTCCGGATCTCCCTCACCGGTAATCTGATAGCCGGACGCGGTGGAAGCAGAAGTTGTCTTTGCAGCCTCCTTTCTCTTCGCATCTGCATGAGCGAGAAGGGAAAGACCGAGTACCTGATCGAAACTGTCGAGAAGCGCCAGCTTTGCAGCATCATGCATGTCTGCTTTTAACACATCGTACAGCGTTGTGATGGCAAGCGAGGTGTTGAGGTCGGCATCGAGCGCTTTCTGGAATTTCTCTTTTAAAGCAGTCATAGAAGCTTCCTCGGCCGGTCCGTCTTTCGGGTCTAAAGCGGCGATGCGGGCGATCAGCTTGTCATAGGCAATTTTGGCGTTGTCCAGGTTTTCCCAGGTGAAGACAAGCGCCTTACGGTAATGAGACTGGAGGCAGAAGAAACGGTAGACGAGAGGATCATAACCTTTTTCCTCAAGAAGAGAAACGGTTAAAAACTCACCTTTCGATTTCGACATCTTTCCAGTCGATGTATTCAGGTGATGTACATGGAACCACTGCGGGCAC
>OLXN01000651.1_pt1 | contig 26899 bp, 17 predicted proteins | sample 1674021 | NCBI WGS metagenome assembly OLXN01 (sample SAMEA103958137, study PRJEB25191) | human gut metagenome | biome: human-associated habitat [ENVO:00009003]; feature: intestine environment [ENVO:2100002]; material: feces | place: Germany | collected 2013/2015
TATGTTCCTCTTTCATTTACCCAGCTATAGTCAGCTAAGGCAACTATTCCACCTTCTTTTGAAAATACATCTGTTCCTATAAATAGTCTTGAGTCAAATTCAATTCCAAATAAATTTAAAAGGGTTGGTAATATATCAATATTTGATATAAATTTATCATTTTGAACATCACGTTTTTGTGCATCCCATATTATTAAATTTTGATGATGTACTAAGAATTTATTGCTCCTATCTTCAGTGTCAATTTCGTTTAATTCATTATTTTCAAAATAATATGGATAGTGGTCTGGTGTGATGACAATAACAGTATCATCTAATTTTCCAGCTTTTTCCAATGAATTAATTAAATACTCTAATGCTTTATCTAATTCTTTGTTTGCTGCTATATAGGTTTTTAATTGATCAGAATATTCTAAGTTAGAAACTTCTTCATAATTCTTTTGAGCTATTGAATTATCATTATAATTATAGTTACCATGTCCACTTACAGTAACATAATAAGTAAAAAATTTATCTTCATTTATATAGGTATCAATAGTATTTTGGATCATTTCTAGATCGCTACCTCTAAAGTTATCGCATGTACTTACTGTTCCAGACTGACAAAAACCTATATTATCGTAATTATCATTTTGAAAATACTTTTCTCTGTTATAAAAATCCCCTGTATAATCATGATAAGCAAATGTTTTATATCCTAAATTTTTAAGACTATTATTTAATCGATATGGGTTATAATTTCCAATTGTATAAGATAATTGATCACTTCTTGCGGTTTTTGCGGCTATTAAGCTCCATTCTGTCATGTATTCTCCAGCGCCTGTGCTTCCTGGAAATAAAGGTGTATAATAATTATTGAATTGCATTCCCTCAGTTTTTAATTTGTATAGTGTAGGTGTTAAATCGGAAGAAATTATACTTTTATCTAATGATTCAGCTAAAATAAATATAAAATTTTTATTTTTATATAAAGAAAACCCCTTGCAACCCCTTGAAAGGAGTATTTTCCATACAAAAATCGCATAGTATGTCAGCTTAAAAACACACTGAGCGTATTATATCATCCATTCAAGGCATTGTCAAGTATATTTGCCCTTTTTTATTGAAAATTTTTGAAAAAATCGGTTTCTTCAAATTATATCATTCCGAAATTCGGCTTCGGGCATAAAAATCGACTCGACAAACTTCTGCAACGCAGCGTCTGCGAGTCGATTGTGTTCCGTTACTCTTTCGGCGACGGCATCATTCTTCGGAACAATGCAGCAAGGCGCTCTGCCGCCGATTCACGCTTATCCTATTTTATGATAAACTCATATCCTGCGCCGATCGGTTCCGGATCCTGTGTTGAGTTTTCATCCGTCTGTTGCAGCGAAAACGTCGCCTGAGCAGCCGCTATTATCACCGTTTCTCCCTGCGGCGTCACAGCGTAAAATGCTCTGTCAATATCCGGCCCCTCAACAATCGTGCCGTTCGGGAAGGGGTGGATATTCTGAAACGCCTTTCGAACTTCATCTTCAATATTCAGGCTGTCGAATCTTGCGCTGTCCGCCTCCATCTTATCGAAAGAATCCAAATCCCCAAGGCTGAACGAAATAAGCATACCCCTTGAGTTGACGCGGACGGCGACATATGCCCTTGTTTCAATGCCGTTCAGTTTCCTGCAAAAAAAGTACTGGTAAAGATCCAATGCCGCGCCGCTCTCGTCTCCAAGAGGCACAACGCTCACCGCGGGCTCACCGCATTCTTCAAGGTTCACGAAGTTTGCGGCGCATTCCCTTGCAACCTCTTCGGCGCGTTCCCGCGCATTTCTCAACTCCGATGCCGCACTTTCTTTTTTATAGAAAGACTCTGTTTGGAAATTGATTCCAACAAGTTTCCCGTTTTCGGAATTAATCCCGAATTCATAACAGTTATCCCCCGTATAGTAATGCGTGATATATGAATTTCCCATTCTATACTCCGAGCCTCTGTATGTCCCTGTGTAAGTTTCTCCGCCATAGGTCACGGAAGCTTTTGTCGGCGCATCGGATGCTTTAAAGCTTGACCCGCCCCATTGCGACATCAGCTCGCCCTCATAAACGGCTGTATCCGCGCTGTCCTCGCTTTGCAGTCCACCGTTTGCGGAGCTGAAAAGATAACATTTCGGCTGCGTTTTTTCCAAGTCTTGCGGTTGATTCACCGCTTGTTTTTCACTGCCTCCGGTGCAGGCAAAGGTGTTCAACACCAAAAGTGCGGCCAAAAGAATCATTGCGATTTTTTTCATATTCTTTCCTTCCTTTCTTACCAGTTCAGTGTTAATGTGCCGTCTCCGCCGATAACGGCAAGTTGACTCATATTAAGCAGCATATCCGAGCAATCCATGCTCTTCGCTGCATAATACACATTTTTCCCGGATTGCATTGTTTTTTGTGCAAACCTATCGGCAATTTTATTGCAATCTGATACATCGGAATATCGAAATTTATAAAAACGCGTCTTGTTTCATAGGCGTCATCACAACCTGTACGGAGGTAGTCGTTCGTGTAATAGTTTGCGCTCGGGTATTTCTTTGAAATATACGTATCTTCGGAAAAGACGATGCATTCATACAAGCCATCCGTCCGGAGATATGTTTCAGCGTTCGTGTTTCTCAACTCACATAGCTCCCGAACAATACCCGGCTCTGCAGCGTTCTCACCTGAAACACTCATCGGAATAAGCAACAACCGGAGCAACATTACCAATATCAAAAGATAAGATAAAGTTCTTTTTGACTTTCGCACAAGTTACCTCCTTTAATGCTGCATATTAAAATTTAAGTACACTGCATAGGGCCGAACTTTTGTTCTTTTATATACTGTGTATCTTATGCTGATATTATACAGGATTTCAATATCGCTGTCAACGGTATTCCCAATGTTTTTTCGAAAAAAACACGCATTTTTGAACGAATTTCTTTCAAACATATTTAATTCGCAAAATCGTCACTTTTCCGACACACAACAACAAAAGGCTCAATATCAACCCTCGGAAGAAAGAATCCGCCGTTGATATTGAGCCTTGCCTGTTTCCGGAACGTTGAGTACGTCTCGGCGATTAAGTTTTATTTCTTTTTGGAAGTTTCGGAACGAATATCGTCAAGCAGCTCCCTCTGCCCTCTTCCGGTCAGAATGCCGCTTTCAAGGGGTTTATCGGTAAAGGTATATCGAATGCCGTTTTCGCTCCCGTGAACAGGGAACCAACCCAGCTTTGTGAGCGCAGAAAGCTTTGCAATGCGGGAAGCACGGGTATTCATTCTGCGTTCAACGCGCTTGGTGTAAGAGATCCGAAGCAAACTTTCGGCGATGATGCCGATAAAAACAAACATCAGGAAAAACAGGAAGGGGATCGCTGCGCCGAACCGCGCAAGAGCTGCGCGAACAGGTTCGATTATCGTCAGCACAAGCCCCGCTGCCGCGAACACAACGCCGACAATTATCGGTACAAAATATGACTGCATGAGCAGACTGCGGCATTTGCGGCAGGCAGGAAGCTGCACGGGTATGAGCATGGCTGTGCTGCGCTTGTATTTTTTATTGCTTTTTTCATCCAAGTAATCAACCGTCGGATGATCGTGCCCCATGCTGAGCTGCGCAAAAAACTCGGGCTTTCCCTTTTCACTGCCCTTGCAAAGCATACATTCGGGTTCATCAAGGAAACTTTCAATGCCGTCCTCCGGCAGAGCAGCGGCAATATAGCCTATATCCTCAATAAGAGCCTCCTGCTGCTCCGAATCAAGCTTTGAAGCGAAGCAGTCCGCACAGTTTTTCATGTTCAGCGCGGCGCAGTAGGGTGTGCCGTGAAGCTTGCACTCGGTTTTTGTATATGATTCAGCCATTTTTAAGCTTCCTTTCGAATAAACTTTTCCGAGTACATTCTACCGCTTTTTTCCCCGCACGTCAAGCCCGCTCGGAGCGATTTAAAAGGAGTTTTCAACTGTTTGGTCTGCTGATATGCGAACGCAATGTGCTTCGAATAATTCCGGGCATTGCATACGAATTTCGAAATCGCTCGGGCATTGCACGCAGCAAATGCAAACACGGCAGCCCTTGGCGGCAGTTTTCTGCCGTTTATCGGGTGCCGTGTTTTTAAACTGTAAAGTTATTCCGAATTAAGCTGCTGCACGAGTGGTCGGCTGCGGTGCTTATTCGGCATTGCCCGCTGCTGCCGGGTTATCGGACTCGGGCTTTATCTCAACTTCGACATTGCGATAATGTTTCATGCCGACGCCTGCGGGTATGAGCTTGCCGATGATGACATTCTCCTTCAGGCCGACCAACGGGTCAACCTTGCCCTTGATTGCAGCTTCGGTAAGCACGCGGGTCGTCTCCTGGAAGCTTGCAGCGGAGAGGAATGAGTCGGTTGCAAGCGATGCTTTGGTGATGCCGAGCAGCTTACGCTTTGCGGTTGCGGGAACGCCGCCCACCGCAACAACGCTGTCGTTCGTCTGTTCGAACTTGAAGATATCGATAAGCTCGCCGGGCAGCAGATCCGTGTCGCCCGAATCTTCGACCTGCACCTTGCGGAGCATCTGGCGAATGATAACTTCGATGTGCTTATCGGAAATTTCAACGCCCTGGCTGCGGTAAACAGCCTGAACTTCGCGGAGCATATAAGCCTGAACGCCCTTGACGCCCTTGATTTTGAGGATGTCATGCGGGTTGATTGAACCTTCGGTCAAAGTGTCGCCCGCTTCAACGAAATCGCCGGTTTCAACCTTGCGCTTTGAGCCGAACGGAATGAGATACTTCTCGATTTCGCCGTCCTCGCCGGAAATAATTGCTTCGGTCTTTTTGCCGTCCGTCTTGATTTCCACCGAACCGGAGAGTTCCGTGATAACCGCAAGACCCTTGGGCTTGCGTGCTTCGAAAATTTCCTCAACACGGGGAAGACCCTGAGTGATATCATCGGCGGTTGCAACGCCGCCGGTGTGGAATGTACGCATGGTGAGCTGCGTACCGGGTTCGCCGATCGCCTGTGCTGCAATGATGCCGACGGCTTCGCCGATGGTAACGGGCTGTCCCGTTGCGCAGTTGCGGCCGTAGCACTTTGCGCAGACGCCGTGTTCGCTGCGGCAGGTGAAGACCGTGCGGCACTTGACGCCGGTGATGCCTGCTTTAACGATGCGGTCACGAATATCGAACGTTATCATTTCGTTTTTGCCGACGATGAGCTCGTTCGTTTCGGGATCGCGAACCTCCGCTGCGGTGAACCTGCCGAGAATACGGTCGCCGAGAGGTTCAAGGGGACGGTCGCCGTCGCCGATGGTTTCAAGAATCATGCCGTCAATCGCCATGCCGCGTTCCGCAAAGCAGTCCTCTTCACGAACGATGACGTTATGAGAAACGTCAACAAGACGTCTTGTGAGGTAACCGGAGTCCGCGGTGCGGAGTGCGGTATCGGCAAGACCTTTGCGCGCACCGTGGGAACTGATGAAGAACTCAAGAACGGAGAGGCCTTCACGGAAGTTTGCACGAATCGGAACCTCGATGATCTGTCCGCGCGGGTCCGCCATGAGGCCGCGCATACCGGCGAGCTGACGAATCTGGTTGGTTGAACCGCGCGCACCGGAGTTTGCCATCATGAAGATGGGGTTTATCGGGCTGAGCCGCTTCATCAATGCGTCGGTAACAAGGCTTTCCGTTTCCTTCCAAACTTCGATGACCTTCTTGCGGCGGTTTTCTGCGGAAAGCAGACCCATGCGGTAAAGGTTGTCAATCTGTCCGCACTGTTCATCGGCGGCTTCAAGGAAATTGTGCTTTTCCTCCGGAACGGTGATATCGCAGAAGCCGACAGTGACACCGCCGCGGGTGGAGTATTTGTAGCCGAGAGCCTTTATGCTGTCCGCAACTTCGCTTGTGACCGTGGGGCCGTGTTTGCGGAAGCAGTGGTCGATAATGTTGCCGAGATCCTTCTTTACAACAAGTTTATCAACCTCAAGCTTGAACATATCGTCCAGAGTCTCGCGCTTTACATAACCGAGATCCTGCGGTATTGCGTGGTTGAAGATGACCCTGCCGATTGAGGTGGATACGATCCTGCGGTAAATCTTGCCTTCAAACTCGCGTTCAAGGCGAATCTTTGCAAGCGCATGGAGCGAAAGCTCGCCCGTTTGATACGCCATGATCGCCTCGTTTTCGCTTGAGAACGCCTTTCCCTCGCCGTTGAACATGCGGATAAGGCGGGAATCGTCAAGATATTCGCGGAGGGCTTCCTCGTCAACCGCGGGAACCTCGCGGATTGCCCTTGCAACAAGATCCTCGATTATTGTCTTGCTGCGCAGCGCATATACCCTGTGAATGACCTCATCGGTGACGTATTCATCAACAAAGCTGTTGTCCTTGATGATAGCCTTGAGCGTTGTGCGTATTTCGGAATCGTACAGCTCATCGCAGCGCATCGTGAGGTAGTAGCAGCCCATAACCATATCCTGTGAGGGGCTGACAACGGGCTTGCCGTCCTGCGGCTTGAGGATGTTGTTTGCCGCAAGCATAAGGAAACGGGCTTCGGCCTGCGCTTCGACCGAAAGGGGCACATGAACCGCCATCTGGTCGCCGTCAAAGTCCGCATTGTATGCGGTGCAGACAAGGGGATGAAGCTTTATCGCCCTGCCTTCAACCAGAACGGGTTCAAATGCCTGAATGCCGAGCCTGTGCAGCGTGGGTGCACGGTTGAGAAGAACGGGGTGGTCCTTGATAACATCTTCGAGCACATCCCAAACCTCGGGCTTCACGCGCTCAACCATGCGCTTTGCGGACTTGATATTGTGGGCATAGCCAAGCTCATTGAGCTTTTTCATGACAAAGGGCTTGAACAGCTCCAATGCCATCTCTTTGGGAAGACCGCACTGGTACATCTTGAGTTCGGGCCCCACGACGATAACGGAACGGCCGGAATAGTCAACACGTTTGCCGAGCAGGTTCTGGCGGAAACGTCCCTGTTTGCCGCGCAGCATGTCGGAAAGGGACTTCAGCGGGCGGTTGCCGGGACCCGTTACCGGGCGTCCGCGCCTGCCGTTGTCGATAAGTGCATCCACAGCTTCCTGAAGCATGCGCTTTTCGTTGCGAACGATGATGTCCGGCGCGCGCAGCTCAAGCAGCCTTTTGAGGCGGTTGTTGCGGTTGATGACCCTTCGGTAAAGGTCGTTAAGGTCGCTTGTCGCAAACCTTCCGCCGTCCAGCTGAACCATGGGGCGGATTTCCGGCGGAATAACCGGAACAACATCCATTATGATCCATTCGGGCTTGTTTCCGCTCTTTATGAAAGCTTCGATGACTTCAAGGCGTTTAATCGCATTCACGCGCTTCTGTCCGCCGGAATTTGCGATTTCTTCACGAAGCTCTTTTTCGGTTTTTTCAAGATCGAGCTGCTGCAAAAGCTCCTTTATGGCCTCTGCACCCATGCCCGCTTTGAAGCTCTTTGCGCCGTAATCACGCTGCGCCTGACGGTATTCAACATCGGTGAGCAGCTGCTTGTATTCAAGCGGGGTGTCACCGGGATCGGTAACGACGAATGCAACGAAGTAAAGTACCTTTTCCAGATTGCGGGGGGACATGTCCAGCAGCATCTTCATGCGGCACGGTATGCCTTTGAAGTACCAGATATGGGATACGGGAGCCGCAAGTTCGATATGGCCCATGCGCTCTCTGCGCACCTTTGCTCTCGTAACTTCAACACCGCACTTTTCGCAGACAACGCCCTTGTAGCGCACCCGCTTATATCGTCCGCAGTGGCATTCCCAGTCCTTCGTCGGTCCGAAAATACGTTCGCAGAAGAGGCCGTCCGCCTCGGGTTTAAGGCTCCTGTAGTTTATGGTTTCGGGTTTTTTAACTTCACCGTGGGACCATTCTCTGATCTTTTCGGGGGATGCAAGACCGATTCGGATTGCATCGAAATTTGTCAGTTCAAACAAGTTCTTATCTCCCTTCCGACTTTACTTTATTCCTCGTAGTTACCGTCGGCGTCCTCGAAGGTGAAGCCGTCGAATTCATCATGCTCGTCTTCCTCATAGCTGTCGTCGTCGTCATCCTCACCGTCGTCGTCGATGAAGTTAAAGTCATCGACATCATCGTCTCTGAGCATGCCGCCGGGTGCATCTTCATAACCGGCAATATTGACGCCCAACTCTCTTACATCGTCATCGTCCGTAAGCTCTCCGATAACGATTTCTTCATTATTTTCGGACAGAACCTTGATATCAAGACCAAGGGACTGCAATTCTTTTATAAGAACCTTAAAGCTCTCGGGAACGCCGGGCTCGGGAACGTTTTCGCCGTTGACAATGGCTTCGTAGGTTTTTACGCGGCCCACGACGTCATCGCTCTTGACGGTCAGGATCTCCTGAAGGGTGTTTGCCGCACCGTATGCTTCAAGTGCCCAGACTTCCATTTCGCCGAAACGCTGTCCGCCGAACTGCGCCTTGCCGCCGAGAGGCTGCTGAGTGACCAGTGAGTACGGACCCGTGCTTCTTGCATGGATCTTGTCGTCAACAAGGTGGTGCAGCTTAAGGTAGTACATATATCCGACGGAAACACGGTTCTCAAAGGGTTCACCGCTGCGGCCGTCGTAAAGCACGGTCTTTCCGTCCTCGTGTTTGTATGCCTCGCGGAATTTTTCACCGACAACGGGGTCGGAGTCCGCAAGTTCAATCAGCTTCAGCACATCGCCCGCAGTCATTTTCATAAGATCCTGCATGGGCTTGTTGGACTTGTTTGACATTGCAAGCAGCATTTTGATATCGTCCTCGCCCGCACCGTCAAGAACGGGAGTTGCGACCTTCATGTTAAGTCCCTTTGCGGCCTTGCCGAGATGCAGCTCGAGGATCTGGCCGATGTTCATACGCGACGGAACGCCCATCGGGTTCAGAACTATCTGAAGCGGAGTGCCGTCGGGCAGGAAGGGCATATCCTCTTCGGGAAGGATTCTTGAAATAACACCCTTGTTGCCGTGGCGGCCCGCCATCTTGTCGCCGACGGAGATTTTGCGCTTCTGTGCAATATAAACGCGGACAAGTTCATGAACGCCGGGGGAGAGTTCGTCCTTGTTTTCGCGGCTGAAAATGCGAACGTCAACAACAACGCCGCCCTCGCCGTGCGGAACGCGCAGGGAGGTGTCGCGAACCTCGCGCGCCTTTTCGCCGAAAATTGCCCTGAGCAGGCGTTCCTCGGCGGTGAGCTCCGTCTCGCCCTTGGGCGTGACTTTGCCGACAAGGATGTCGCCGGAATGAACCTCCGCACCGATTCGGATGATGCCGCGTTCGTCAAGATCCTTCAGTGCCTCTTCGCCGACGTTGGGGATATCGCGCGTGATCTCTTCCGCACCGAGCTGCTTTGTGTCGCGTGCCTCGGTTTCGTGTTCTTCGATATGGAGTGACGTGTAAACATCGTCGCGAACAAGCTGTTCGCTGATAAGAACTGCGTCCTCGTAGTTGTAGCCCTCCCAAGTCATGAACCCGATGAGAATGTTCTTGCCGAGAGCAATTTCGCCGTCCTTGGTGGATGCGCCGTCTGCAATGACCGCACCTTTTTCAAGATGTTCGCCGACATCGACAACGGGGCGCTGGTTGATGCAGGTGCCCTGGTTGGAGCGTTTGAACTTGATGAGGCGATAGGTATGCAGGCTTCTGTCGGAATCGGATTCAACAACGACTTTATCTGCCGAAACATGGCGAACAACGCCCGCTTCTTCGTTAAGAACAAGAACGCCGCTGTCGTATGCCGCCTTGTATTCCATGCCCGTGCCGACAGCCGGGGATTCGGTCACAAGCAGGGGAACCGCCTGACGCTGCATGTTGGAGCCCATCAGGGCGCGGTTTGCGTCGTCGTTTTCGAGGAAGGGAATCATTGCCGTTGCAACCGAAACGAGCTGCTTTGCGGAAACGTCCATATAGTCGATATCGGTGCTGCGCACCTCGATGATCTGATCCAGCCTGCGTGCAACGACACGCTCCTTTTCGAACCAAACTCTGCCGTCCTCGCCGCGGACGGTGGGTTCGTTTGCCTGGGCAATGATTTTGCCGTTTTCCTCGGTTGCGGTGAGATAAACGATCTCGTCAAGGATGCAGTGGTTCTCCTTGTCGATTTTGCGGTAGGGAGCTTCGATGAAGCCGTATTTATTTATTCTTGCATAGGTTGCAAGGGAGTTGATAAGACCGATGTTCGGGCCTTCGGGCGTCTCGATAGGGCACATTCTGCCGTAATGAGAATAGTGAACGTCGCGAACTTCGAACGTTGCACGGTCGCGGTTCAAACCGCCGGGGCCGAGAGCGGAAAGCCTGCGCTTATGGGTCAGCTCCGCAAGCGGGTTCGTCTGATCCATGAACTGGGACAGCTGGGACGAACCGAAAAACTCTTTGACGGCCGCCGTTACCGGGCGAATATTGATAAGGTTTATCGGCATTGTGCTTTCAACGTCCTGAATGGACATGCGCTCGCGAACAACGCGCTCAAGCCTTGTGAAGCCGACGCGGATCTGGTTCTGGAGCAGCTCGCCGACGGAACGAATGCGGCGGTTGCCGAGGTGGTCGATATCATCGCAGAAGCCGATGCCGTAGGGCAGACCCATAAGGTAACTCACGGAGGCGATCATGTCCGCGGGCAGGATATGCCTCGGGCTGAGTTCAAGCACATTGTCGTGCAGAAGTTTTTTGAATTCGTCGTCGGAAAGAGCCTCTTTTTGAGCGAGCATATCCATCAGCACGGGGTAGTAAACATGTTCGTTGATGCCGACTTCAAGAGGATCAAAGTCAAGATAGCATGCCGCATCGACAAACTGGTTGCCGACAACGCGGATGCGTTTTTCGTTCACGGAAACATACACGCCGAGAACACCCGCGTTCTCGATTCGGAACGCAAGCTCACGGTCGATAAGCTGACCTTCTTCCGCAAGGATCTCTCCCGTGCGGGGGGCAACAACGGTTTCGGCGGCGGTTTTGCCTTCAAGGCGCGCACCAATGCCGAGTTTATAGTTGAATTTGTATCTGCCGACGCGGGCAAGATCGTAGCGTTTGTCAAAGAACAGCGCGGTCATAAGGCTGCGCGCACTCTCTTCGGTGGGCGGTTCGCCCGGACGCTGGCGTTTGTATATTTCGATAAGACCCTCAACCGTGTCGTGAGTGGGGTCCTTTTCAAGGGTGTTTTTAAGGCGTTCTTCCTCGCCGAGCAGCTCAAGGATCTGCGCATCGGAGCTGTAACCGAGAGCGCGCAGGAGGGTGGTGACGTGGAGCTTGCGCTGACGGTCGATTTTTGTGTAAAGAATTTCGTTGCTGTCGGTTTCGTATTCAAGCCATGCGCCTCTGTTGGGGATGACCTGGGAATTGAAAAGCCTTCTGCCGACTTTGTCAACGGTTTCGGTATAATATGCGCCGGGCGAGCGAACGAGCTGGCTGACAATGACGCGTTCCGCTCCGTTGATGACGAACGTGCCCTGTTCCGTCATGAGCGGGAAATCGCCCATGAAAACTTCCTGCTGCTTCACGGAACCGGTTTCGGTATTGATAAGCCGCGCGATAACATACAGCGGCGCGCAATAGTTAACATCGCGTTCCTTGCATTCCGCAACGCTGCGCTTGGGTTTTGATTCGTCGATTTTGTAGCCGACAAATTCAAGCACCAACCGCTCCGAAAAGTCCTTAATGGGAGAGATGTCGTCAAGAACTTCGCCCAGACCCTTTTCGATGAATTGACGATATGAATCCTTTTGAACCTCAATAAGGTCGGGCATATCGAGAATTTCGTTGATGCGGGAGAAGCTCATGCGTGTTTTCTTGCCCACGTTTACTTTATGCAACATTGTTTCACCCCTAACCTCTGCGGCTCTCCGCAGAAAACTTGATTGTGTCGTGTCTTACGCATTGTTCGCATTTTCGGAATGCCGCATTGAGTGCGGCCGAAGCCCCGCCTGCGGTATTCGCTGCCTGCGCGTTCCTTGGGCTGCCGTTCCGCGCAAAAAATGCGGGATCCACAGCGTTAAACGATGCTTTCGCACATGACGGCGGCGAAAAATTCGTATTTTACCCATAATAATGCAGTATCACAGTTTAACAGGTTGTTGTCAAGATGTCAACCCCGAAATGCGCGGTTTTTCAAATATATTTATATTTAATCAAGCATATGTTGACGTTGTGCGTTCGGTTTGTGTATTAAGTTTTGAAAACACTGCGTTTGTTCGTTCCGATGCGAAAACGGCATAAAAAAACGGCTCAATGCCGATGGTTCGTGTTCCGAACCGCCCGCATTGAGCCGCTCCGCATTTACGGAATCACTGCTTCACACACTTTTCCGAAATGTATGCATACAGGGATTTTTCCCCGACGTTCGCCGGCTTGCTTTTTTGCAAAAAGCGGATAAGCAGGGCAGTGAGCATCCACCCGAGCATTGTGCCCGCAAGGTTGCAGATTATATCCGCCGTATCGATATACCTGAACGAAAACCCCTGTATCGCCGCAATTGCCAATTGCAGCAATTCTGTCGCCGTTCCGAAAGCCGCACCCGCAGCCAACGCGTTTTTCCACGTTGTTTTCTTTCTTATCAACGTGATTAAAACTCCGAACGGAACTGTCATTGCAGCATTCCGAATATCATCCGCCGTTATCCCGTCTTTGAACGGAACAAGCACTATGCAGTCGGTAATCTTCCACCCTTCTTCCGCAAATATTGCTCTGATTGTCGGGCTGAACCGTATCGGAAAAACGGTTATCGATGCAGCGCACATCAGGTATACGGTAAACGCCGCTCCGAAAACATATTTCCAAATACTTCCCTTCTTAACGGCAAACGCCGTCAGCCATATTGCCGCAGATAATATCAATATTATAATAAAATCAATAAGGTTCATGTCCGTAAAATCAGTATGTCACGGTGATTTCTCCGTCCCCGGTGTGTTTCCGGCAATCCGAAACAGCCGTTTTCCCGAAACGAGCAATGTCCGCGAACAGTTTTTAACTTTTAATTCAGTTTCCCATTGCAACCCTTGCCGCAAGCAGTGCATCGGGAATGCCTATGCTTCCGTTTCTGTCCGCATCAGCAAGCCTGAGGGGAAGATCTCCGCCGAGTTCCATTGCGCAGCGCATGATGAGCAGTGCGTCCGCCATATTTATCGCTCCGTCCTCATTAACGTCACCCGCAAAGCAGGCAGTTACGCGGATCCCGTCCGAAAGCTGCATTTCCCTTTCGGTTGAAAGAAGCTGACCGTCCGCATACCAGCCGAGGAAGCCGTCGTTTTCGATCAGGTTCCCGTTTTCGTCGTATCGAACGCCCTGCGCGATCAGTGCATAGCTTCCGTCCCTGCCGTAAAGTCCCGCGCCGCCGTTTCCGAGCGTGTTCAGCATGACCGGAGCGGAAAAGCTCTTGGGCTGAACGGCAACATTCCCGCTGTGATATGTGCGAAGGTCGATGATGTTCAGGTTCGGGCAATTCAGCGCGGAAATGTCAAAGCATTCATTCTGATCGCCGAATTCAAGGCACTCAAGGTTTGCGCAGCCGTCAAGGTTCACCGCCGTAATATGCGTTTGACCCGGCACCGGGGAGTAAACATTCGTTACCGATGTTCCGGACAAATCGAAAACGCCGCAGAAGCGGGGGCGAAAATCCCAAACCGGGGAAGTGCGCAAAATGCTTCCCATTGCATCGGGGTTAAAGTCGAACCAACGGATGACACCGTCCTCAATGCCGACACAGGGACTTTCCGAAAAGTTGCTGACAGTGTAGCTTCCGTACACCCCGCCCGCATAATCCGGATGATCGAAGTTATGCCTTCCGTCACCTGCCGACTGGGCAAAAAAAGCCTCCAGCTTTTCCGCATCAACGGAGCTCAGCTCCGTATCCGCCGCCGCAAAGTTCGGGAAAACGCAGGCGAAGAGCATAACTGCACATATCGCCGCAGAGAACAGATGCTTAAGAGCTTTTTTCATGGTTTTCTCCCTTCTGATTTCAAAAACATACCGACTGAACCGAATCTTATGCGTAATGCAATAAAATTTCTTTATTCATGTATATTGTATCATCTCTTCGGGGGGTGTGCAACAGTTAAATCAAATATATTTTTTGTAATCGTTTTCGAATCGCAGAAGCCGCCTCACCTGAATGGAAAGTGGGAAGGGGAACGCAAAGAGGGGGTGCGGAAGGTGGATGGAGGATTGTGGAAGGGGCGCCGCCGTTGAGCAGCTGACCGCTCGCGGCATGGTATCAATCCCCACGATGGGGGCAATAGAAAACGCAAACAGCAAAATATTATTTCACAATATATCAATCCCCGCGATGGGGGCAATAGCGTTTGCGAATGGCGGTTACTGTTTTACATTGCGTATCAATCCCCGCGATGGGGGGCAATAGGACAAACCGATAACATAAACCGAGAGGAAATAATATCAATCCCCGCAATGGGGGGCAATAGGATTTACACCGAAAAAATTCATCAAGCAACCCGTATCAATCCCCGCGATGGGGGGCAATAGAACAGTATCTCACCACAGGCACAAAAGTGTACGTATCAATCCCCGCAATGGGGGGCAATAGTGGATTGGTCTGATATCTGCGGTGTACACTGCATATCAATCCCCGCGATGGGGGGCAATAGTATGATGCGGCAGTCAACCTTTACGCAAGGCTGTATCAATCCCCGCGATGGGGGCAATAGGCAGGCGCACAAATGGTAGTTTATGGGGTGAAATATCAATCCCCGCAATGGGGGGCAATAGGTTGGCTGTGATAGGAGGTATTGTATTAAGTTATATCAATCCCCGCAATGGGGGGCAATAGGAGATAGGCGTTGAGTACAGCAAACCCAGAGAGTATCAATCCCCGCAATGGGGGGCAATAGACCAAGATTATGTTGGTCGATTCCATTATAACCGCAAGCGACAGTTGTGTCAAGCGCGGCCGCATTTAACTTACCCAAACCGCACATCACTCAAAGAAAGAACCTGCCTAATTCCTAATTCCTCATTCCTCATTCTAAAAGGAGTACCCGGGGAAAGGGCGGGCGAACCGCCCCTTCCCGTCGGACAGGAGGTTTATAAAGAAAATCCTGTCGGATTTTCCGCTCTGTTAATGCACCGATTCATCCTGTTTTGAAAGGAAGAAATTCGGTGCTTTCCCGAACCGTGTTTACAGTCCGAGAGAGATCCTCATTGTAACGAGAGCATCGTTAAGGGTGATTACGCCGTCCGAACCGTAAACATCGGCAAGAATCATCTGCGCCGGGGTCAGCTCCGCAACACCGATTGCATTGCGTGCAATGAGGAGTGCATCGGCGATTTGGATCTCGCCGTCCATATCAACGTCGCCGAGAGCAGCATACTGCGCGGTGACGGTAATATCATGCTGAACGTTTGCAAAATCAACATCCCAACCGATGAACATCAGCATCGTGGGCTGATGGGGCTGGTTCTCGGGAACGGGTGCAGTGGGAGTGGTTCCTGCGGGAACGGTCACTTCGGTGCTCGTCCATTCACCGTTTACCATATAGTTGAAGGTGACGGTAACGTTTGAGGGCTGAGTGGGATCGTCCCAGGAGGGAACGGTGTAGCCGCCGCAAACCTGTGCCGCATCCTGAATATCGCCGATCGAAACGCTTTCGCCTGTTTCAAGGTTAACTTCGCGCAGGCCGTTTGCATCGTCTTTCCAATAAGCCGCCCAGAACATTATGCCGTTGTCATGGTCATAAACAAGGGACTGGCAGAATCCGACGCCGGGGCAGCCGGTGAAGCCGATTTCGGTAACCTGTGCGGTTTCAAGGTTTACCTCGTACAGAAGGCCGGAGGTTGCGGTGATGCCGTATGCCCTGCCCTCGGTGGTGATTGCAAATGTCCACAGGGGATCGCGATCCACGGTGTCGGGCTGTCCGATAACGGCTGCGGCACCGGTCTGCATGTTGATTTCGTAAAGATCCCAACGGCTCTGCTGAGTGTAGCCGACTGCATAGATTTTGCCGTTCGCATAGTTATATGCCATTGCGGTGATCATTGCGGTGCCGGTCTGTCCGATGATCGTGCGCTGAGTTGAACCGGGGGTGCTTGTGAAGAAATTGTTCTCACTGTCGATGCCGTATACAACGCCGTGCGCATAAGTCATTGCGTAAGTGTCAACGGGGAATGCACCAAGCTGCTGAACGTGGGCGGAATCATCCGTAAAGAAGGAGATCAGGTTCGTTGTTTGAGTCTGGTAAGCATAAATCTTCGTATGCGGAACGGGCGCAATAACCGTTACGGTGCAGGTATCGGTATGACCCTGTGCCGTTGTTGCGGTGATGACTGCGGTACCTTCGTTAACGCCGCGTACAACGCCGTTTGCATCAACGGAAGCAATGCTTGCGTCGGAGCTTGTAAGTGTCACGGACTGATCGAAAGCATAGTAGGGAGCGACAGTCCAGCTGAGCTGAGCGGTGAGACCCTTGCGGACGGTCACGGCATCGGGTGCGAACTCAACGCTTTCATCCGGAAGGGGTGCGCCGGCGTAAACATTTTTAACATAGCCGCGATCCTGACCTTCGGTCCACATGGTCTCCTTGTGATAAGTCCAGCTGAAGGTGTATTCACCTGCTGCTTCGGCAACATAGTTATAGGGCACAAAATCGGTGTTTTGTCCGGAGATTGCAGCAACTTCGGTTCCGTTCACGGAGAAGGTGAGGCGTTCGAAATCTTCACGGCAGCTGACAGCCCAGTCAAAGCGCATTACATCACCCGCATTGAGCTGAACGGTGGCGGAAACGGTGCTTGTCGTGCCGACATGATCCTGGTTGCCGCTTGCGCCGCAGAGTTCATCGTTTAACACAACGGGAACCCAGGGATATTCGCCTTCGGTCACGAAATGATGCCTGTTTTCAACAAGGTTCATCGCTTCGTCAAGGGTTGCCTGCGGTTCTTCGCCGCCGCCCATATCGATAAAGCACATGCCGTTTACGTAGGTGCCGTAATCTTCGCCGATAAAGCCGCGGTATTCGCCTTCACCGGTCACGGGGTCGATTGCAAAAAGCTTGCCCCAGAAGCCGACACTGGAAGTATCATCGCCGTTCTGCATGTTGGTGTAGCAGATGTAGCACTTGCCGTCCTCGCGGTTGTAAACCATGGAGGAGGACCATCCCTGAAGCCCGTCGGAATGGGCAAGCTGAGTGGTGCTGCCGTCCGCCGCAATGCGAACGTAGTTGCGGGTGTTGAAGTCAAGGCTCAGGAATTCGCCGTTGCCGACATAGGTGACGGGAGCAATGCAAACAACGTTTGCGGGCGTGATTGCGGAACCGAGGGAACCGTCCTTGCGGAGCTCGCGAATCTGAAGGTTGCCGTTGACAATGTAGAAAGTGTCGTGTTCCCAGTCATAGGTCATTGAATTCGCAGTGTCGGAAATGCTGCCGATAAGTGTGGATTCAAAGGTTTCGGGGTTTACGGAATAGAAATTGTTTTCGATATCCAAGCCGTAAATAAGTTCGCCGTCGTATGCAGCTTCATAGAATTCAACGCCGCCGCGGGAAAGCTCGGTAAAGCTGCCTGCGGGATCCTCGGTGTTGAAAGTTACCCATGCCGCATAGGGCAGGTAGCTGCCGTCCGATGTGTACTTGTTGCGGGCATATGCCAGAATCGTCTGACCGCCGCGCGATGCAGCCTTTGTTGAATCATCGGACTTTTGGCCGATATTCAGCGGCATTCCCGAATAGTTTCCGCCGAGAGACTTTGCGGGATAGTCATCATTTCCGCAATAGCGGGTCGTTTCGCTGCTGTCGGTTGCTGCATCTTCAGCCGTTGCGGTCAAGGGATTAAATGCCGCACAGGTAAGGAGCATTGCAATCGCGAGCATTGCTGCAAGCAGCTTCTTCATTGTTTTCATACTCTTCCTCCATGTTTGTTGTTGCAGGGCGTAAGCTTTGTTCGGTGAAAATGTACGGAAACAACCTTCCGCCTCTGTATATTCAGTATCATAGCACGAAAATCGCCTGTAGTCAATAGTCATCGCATACTTTATTCCATAAATATGTTAAACATTGCCTTTTGCTATTGACAACCGGCAAAAAAAATTGCATACTAATAATTGTCCGTTGGTTTCGTTTTTTCGCAAAGCAGGCAGACGGTCAATGTTTTTTGCCGAACGGCAGCAGATTGTTCGGTTTTTTCGATAATATTCAATAATGATTCAAAGTTGCTGTCCGACGAACGATCCGGCAAACACACGGAAAAATCTGCCGTTTTCCGAAACGTGTCTGCCGAAAGCACGGCTGCTCAGTGATCCTTTGACAGATAAGATCGACAAGTCGGGAGGTTTTTGTTATGAACGCTTATGCCGTCGTGAATCCGCTGCTTGAGGCAATCTATTATTTTAAAATGAAAGCAAACGGTGAAACCCAGGCTCAGGTGCTTGACCGTGTGCTGAAAAAGCGCATCACCACTGCGGGCGAGGTAACCGATTTTTTCGGGCCCGCATTTGAGCTTGAAAAACTTCTTGATGAGGGCATTGTTCTGCCCGAACGAATTTCGGAGTTTTTCGGCTATTTTAAATTCACGGACGGGAGCGACGCCACGAGCACCTGCCCTGCAATACTCGTCTTTTTGAACTCGTTCCGCCGAAGTTTCACAAGTTTGGATGAAGTAAAATCCGCCATGCTTGCCCAAACGGACGAGCAAAGGCTCTCCGGCATCATGAAAGAGCTTACCACATTCAATGTTTCGCTGAATGATTTCGAACCGACTCTCGACGGGCTGCTTGAACTTCTCGAACAGCTTCCGCTGACGGAGGAATCCCGTTGGCGAATAATAAAGATTTATAAACATTACAACGAATATGTCTGCGATATTTGCGAAACCGTCCGCCCCGCCGTAAAGCTGATTGCGGACAATTCCGCGGTTTATTCGGATGTTCTTCGGAATTTCAGCCGCGATTATGCGGATATTACCGATATTCTAAAGTATATTTGCGGCAGGTTTCATATTGACTTCATAACAGGCCGAGGCGTTGTTTATCCGCTGATAATAGGCAACGGGAACTTCTTCACCGTTGCCGACCCCGCCGATTCGGAATTTATGGCATATTACGTCGGCGTCGGCGTCCGTCCGATGATGCATGTTCCCTATCGCGAAAGGCTTTCCATCGACTGCGACGAGATTCTGCGCACGCTTGCCGACAAAAACCGCATGAAAATAATGCAGCAGCTGAGTGCGGGAAAATCCTACGGGCAGGAGCTTGCCGACATGCTCGGACTTTCACCCAACACCGTATCGCACCACATGAACAAACTGCAAAAAAGCGGGCTCACGACCTCAACACTTGAGGGCTGCAAGGTCTATTACAAAACAAACGAAGAAGTTGTGGATGAATTCATCCGCCGTCTTGCGGAAAAGTTGAAAACAAAGGACGGACAGTGAGCGGTCCCCGCGGAGCGTATGCGGCGCGGATCAAAATTTTTTCGGAGAATAATTATTAATGAAAGCATTTGCTGTTATAAATCCAATACTCGAAGCAATAAAGTATTTTTACTTGAAAGCGAACAACACCTGCATCCGGCAGAAAATCGATAATATCATTCGAAACCGCGAAGTGACGGCGGAACAGGCAGAGGCGATAATGCACCCCGCAATGGTGTTGGAAAAATTTCTCGACGAAAACATTGTTATGCCGTCATGCGCAGAAGAGCTTTTCGGCGATATTCCGTGCATCGAAGGCGCGGACAGCCTTAACACATGCATCGCCGCTCTTCTGACTGACAGGGCATTGAGAAGCGAGATACGAAATATTGACGAGGCTGAGCAATTGCTGCTCTCGCAGACACAGCCGCAGGCAATCAGCAACATAACAATGAACCTGACTTCGGCCAATATCCATGCCGCTGCGGAAGCCCATTCCTACAACGGCCTGCTTTCCGTGCTGGAGGGTCTGCCGCTCACAAACGATTCTCGGTGGAAGATCCTTTTCGTTCTTCAACACTATGAGCAATATGTGCGCTTGATTTGCAACTCTCTGCGTTCCGCAGTCGGGCTTATTGAAGCAAACCCGCAGCTTTATGAATATGCGCTGAAGGATTTTGAACATGATTACTCCGATATTTCGGATATAATTGAAGTGATTGAGGATGAAAACGGCGTTGACACCGCCTCCGCAGACGGAAGGGTTTATCCGACCGTTATCGGGAGCAACAGTTTCACCGTTCACACGGGCGAATCCGACGGCACCCGCACCGTTTATTATGTCGGGCTCGGTGTTCGCGCCATCGGCAGGCTTCCGCTGCGCGGCATCGAAAAAATGGATTACGACGAAGCGTTTCGAATCCTTGCGGACAAAAACCGAATGAAAATCATGCAGCTGCTTTGCGGTGAACAGGCTTACGGGCTTGAGCTTGCGGAAAAACTGAAGCTTTCACCGAACACGATTTCACATCACATGAGCAAGCTGCAAAAATGCGGATTGGTTATTTCGTCCTTTGAGGGCAACCGGGTTTATTACAGGGCAAACAAAGCGGCAGTTGATGAATTCATCCGTATGCTTTCGAAAAAACTTCGTGTGAAATAATTCCCTGTTCGGTTCGGCAGCGGAATCAAATCATATGAATTTTGCAATAAACTCGGCAAACGGCGGAATCGCTTCCGCCTTGCGGTAACGCGAACAATCCGGCGTTCTGTCCACAAGTCCCTTGTTAAACAGCTCGCGCCGCAACGTCGCCGGGTCGTGAAAACAGGTCCAATCATCAAGAATGTCATTGATTTCGGGTTCCGTATAATCACGGTTTGGTTCAATTTTTCCCGCAAGGTAATAAAGAGCCGAAAGCTTCTTTTTGTTTTTTGCGGGAATCGCCGTCAGCCGATGATTCTCATCAAGGAGCGGTTTCAAGTCCGGCAAAATGTTATCTTCATATTGAACTGCCATTTTCATCTCCCTCTGTTTGCCGCTTTTGCTGCCGTGTTTTGCAAATCGCGGCGCAAACCGCGTCCCGACGGCTCCAAAACACGTACCGAAAGCGCACAAACATTTCAAAAGTTGCGAAAGCACGGCAAATATGATAAAATAGGTGCAGGGAAATCATCGACAGCTGCCGAAGCAATTCACGGACGTTTGCAAAGGCTGCCGCCGATTCCGCAATATGACATAAAAAGGAAAAACGGAATACTATGAACAACGGCAGGAAAACAATTATCAAGATTCAGGCGATTCTCTTTGCAGTTCTTTTTGCAGCCTTTGCTTTTGCCGGCTGTAAAAACAACGACAACAACAAAGCGGATGAAAACGGATTCACGGCCGAACAGCGCACCGTGCTGTGTGATGCGGCAAGGGCATTCTATTTGTTGGACTTTGACTACAACTCAAAGGATAACGCAATATCCTTCCGTCAGCTTGAGGAATTTGCCTTCTATATTTATGCCTACGGCGACAGTCTTGAAACAACCGCTGCCGACAACAGCGGCTATCGCTCCGTTGACGGTCAAAAAGTTGACGATATCGTAAAAATGCTTTTCGGAGTCAAGCTCGGAACGCGTTCTTCCCGCCCGTCAACAAAGCTCAATTTCTACTACCGTGACGGTAAATATTATTTCATGGTCGGCAAAGACCTTGACATTGCGGCTGAAATCGTCGGCGTTGAATCGGATGATGAGGGCAATCGGGTCGTTACGGTTCAGCTCACCGAAAACGGTGCTTACGCCGGAAAAATCGAGCTTACGGCTGCAAGTGCGGACAGCGAAAACAGCATGCGGATAACCGCATGCAAATCCTACAGAGCCAAATGAGCTTTCCGCGCCGCACGGCGGAACGGAATTTAACGGCCTTACCGAAATTTTACCAAATATAACCAACGACTGTATAACCAACGACTGATAATCTACGAAAGAGGCACTGAAATGGGAAAGATGAGAATGCTGTCCAACGTCATCAATCATGCATCAAACCAAGTGGAGGGTTTTTGCTTCATTAAAAGCCTTCAGCTTAAGGTGAACGTGAAAGGTGCGGAATATCTTGATATTATGCTTGCGGATGCGGACGGGGAAATCAACGCAAAGCTTTGGGACTATCAAAGCGCCGTCCACGGAATGTATTCCGCCGGAGAGGTCATCAAGGTTCGCGGAACAATAAACCTGTATAAAGACACGGAACAGCTCAAAATCGACCGAATCCGCCACATAACGGAAGCCGATCATGTTGATATGTCCTCAATCGTTGCTTCCGCACCGATAGACGGCGAAAAAATATTTGACAACTTGTTCGAATTTGCGGGTAGTTTTGCCGATGCCGACATTGCAAAGCTCACGCAGTATCTTCTTACGGAGAACCGCGAACGTATGCTGTACTATCCCGCCGCGCTGAAGCTGCATCATGCACACAGGGGCGGGCTTATGTACCACACTTCAACCATGCTCGACACGGCAAAGCAGGTCGTTTCGGTTTACGGCGCAATTTATCCGGAACTTTGCAGCGACCTTGTTTACGCAGGCGTCATTTTGCATGACATTGCAAAAACACAGGAGCTTGAAGTCGGCACCGTCGGGCTTGCAACGGCGTACACAACGGAGGGGCAGCTTCTCGGACATATTTCAATGGGCATGGCAATGATAAACAATGCGGCAAAAAAGCTTAATATCCCGCGGGAAACCGCAATGCTGCTCGAACATATCATGCTTTCGCACCACGGAGTTCCCGAATACGGTTCCCCGCAGATGCCGATGTTCCCCGAGGCTGAGATCGTTTCCGCAATCGACACGCTTGACGCGCGGCTGTTCGAAATGTTTGACTCCCTTTCGGCGGTGAACACCGGAGAATTCACGGACAGGCAGTGGGCGCTTGACAACAGGCGGCTTTACCGCCACGGGCACAAGTTCTCCAAGGAATCCGGCGGATTCCAAAGCGGCGCAGGCACGACCGACGGGCAGCCCGCGGCAGCGGCCGAGGATGACAGCCTTGCAGCAAAACTGAGCAGCCTTGCGGGCAAATTCAACTCGATGAAGTCATGACCGAAATTCGGGCATTCAGAATAAAGACAATCAACCGAAAAGAAAACGAAAGGAAGCTTTTGCCTTTGCAAAAGCCACGGCAATAATTATGAAAATTATCACAACAGGTGTTGCGGGAACGATGGAATCAAGCGATATTATCGTTCGAATCGAACCGAAGGAAACGAGCGGAATCGAACTGTCTCTCGAGAGCGATGTTAAACAGCAATACGGCGACAGGATCGAGCAGGTCATCCGTGAAACTCTTGCCGCAATGGGCGTTGAAAGCGCATACGTAAGCGCAGTTGACAAGGGCGCATTGGATTGCACCGTTGAAGCGCGCACGCAGGCAGCGGCTTACCGTGCGGCAAACAGCACCGATTATAAATTTACGGAATAAGCGCATTGCGCATTTGGTTTTCAAAACATTATCCGGGCGGCGGAAAGGAGCATTACCGTGAGTTTTTCGATGATGACAATACCGAACATAAGCGGAACAAGGCTTGAAAGCCTTTGTGAATTTCTTTCTGCCGCAGGGCTTACCTATGAAGGCGGAGCCGAATACACCGTGCTGCTGCTTGACGATGAGACCGATGCCGTAGTCGGCACCGGCTCACTCTGCGGCAGCGTGCTGAAATACATTGCCGTGTCCGAAGCCCTGCAGGGCGAAGGGGGCGCGGCAAGCATAGTTTCCGAACTTGTGCGCCATGCATACACATGCGGACGGCGAAAACTCTTCCTTTTCACAAAGCCGCAGAACGAATACCTGTTCCGCAGCCTTGGCTTTTTCCGCCTTGCAGCGACCGACGGCGCGATTTATATGGAAAACAGCCGAAGCGGGTTGAAGAACTACCTTGACTCACTTGAAAAAGGACGGGGGGTTCAGGGTGCGATCGTTGCCAACTGCAACCCCTTCACCCTCGGGCACAAATATCTGATGGAAACGGCGGCGGCGCAGGTTGATTTCCTTCACGTTTTCATCCTCAGCGAAAACAGCGCGGAAAATGCGGAATTCTCCGCCGAAGCAAGGTTCGAACTTGTCAAAAAAGGCACTAAACACATAAAGAATCTTCTCCTGCACCGGAGCGGGGACTATATCATTTCGCACTCAACCTTCCCGACGTACTTTATAAAAGACAAAGCCGATGCCGGGCGCATCAATGCCGATCTTGATCTGACGCTTTTCGGCTCCGCAATTGCTCCCGCTCTCGGCATAACAAAGCGTTTTGTCGGCACGGAGCCGTTTTGCGCCGTGACACGCGCATATAACGAACGCATGAAACAGATTTTGCCGAAATACGGAGTCGAAGTCATTGAAATACCCCGAATCGGCGGAATCAGCGCAAGCCTTGTTCGAAAGGCAATGGCCGAGGGCAATTTGGAACTTGTGTCAAAAATCGTGCCGGAAACAACCATGGAATACATAAGAGCCGAGAATTAGGAGCCGGAAATCAGAAGTCATCGGAAGTCATAAGTCAGAAATTCTGCCCGAATGCACGTTTCGGCCGCCGATACCGAACCCACGGTTTCCGATTTTCGTCTTCCCGTTCCAAACCAATGAAAAGGGCGGTATTTTTATATGAACCTGAAAAAAATCCGAAACATACTGTGCATTGCCGTTTTGCTCATCGCGGCGGCGGGTGCATTTGTGTTGTTTGCTTATCCGCGGTTTGTTGAACCCGTTGTGAAATACAACGAGGCACAGTCCCTTTATGAAAGCGGGGATTATTTGCGTGCGGCGATGAAGTTTTCCGCATTGGGCGGGAAGCGTGATTCGGCGCGGAAAGCGGCTGATGCGTGGTGTTCTGCCGGTGAAGCTGCGCTTGCACGCGGAGATGCCGAAACGGCATATGCCTGTTTCAAAAGCGCGGGAATGCCCGAAGCGGAGCAGCTCAGGCAGGACGAGTGTTTTTTTGAACTGGGGAAAAATGCGTATGCGGCGGGCGACTACAACCGTGCGGAAATCTGCTTTGACAGCATAACGGACAAAGCAGGTTTTGCGGCGCGAACCGATGAAGTTCGCATTGCAGCGGCGGAAAGTTTTCTGAGTGCGGGCGAAATGCCGCAGGCAATGCGCTGTTTTTCGCTCTGTTCCGATGAATCAAAGTCAAACATATGCCGAATTTATATAACTCAGGGTGAGAACCTCCTTCAAAATTTCGAAATTGAATCGGCATACAAGTGTTTCAACGGCGCAAAAAACAATTGTTCTGACGATGCGCTTGCCGACTTGCTGCAAAAGATAAATTCCGCGTGGGAAAGCGCGGGGCAGCGGGCAATGGAAGCGGGCAAATACGAGATTGCAACCGAATGCTATTCAATGAGCGACGGTTTTTCGCCGGATGAAGTTATTGCCGAGCGTGATGCGGCGCGATACGAAAAGGCGGTTGAAGCGTATCAAAAGAACAATTATCTCGAAGCTTTGACCCTGCTCAATTCCGTGTCCGAAGGCTATGAACAATCGGCGGATATGATTGCGGAAATCCTGAAGATGCTGCAAAGCACCCCTGCGGCGGGCGGCAAGGATTTTTATGCGCTGCGGAATCTTGACGGAACCGTTTCGCTCACGGGTTCCGGCTGGAAAGGCGAAACGGTCTCGTGGAGCGGGATACGTTCGATCGCTGTCGGAAGGGAAAACTTCATTCTCGGGCTGCGGGCGAACGGCACCGTTGCGGCTGCCGGGAAATCTTCCTATGACCGCACCGGCGTTGGTTCGTGGACCAATATCGTTCAGGTCGCCTGCGGACTGAACCACTCGCTCGGGCTGCGAAGCGACGGAACGGTTGTCGGCTGCGGCTGGAACTATTACGGGCAGCGCATAACGGAAACTTGGGCGGGTGTTGTTTACATTGCAGCCGGGAACAACACGAGCTACGGCGTTCTGAGCTCCGGACGCGTCATTGCAATTGGGGATAACAGCAGCGGGCAATGCAATGTTTCCGAATGGCGCGGCGTCGCCGCCGTCAGCGCGGGTTATATGCACGCCGTGGGGCTTAAAAGCGACGGAACCGCGCTTGCGTGCGGTGCGAACACCTCCGGGCAGTGCAATGTTTCCGAATGGGAAGATTTGACAATGATTGCAGCCGGTGCGTATCACACCGTCGGGCTTAAGAGCGATGGAACACTTGTTGCCTGCGGCAGCAACACTTTCGGCGAATGCAATGTTTCCGGTTTTCACAATGTTGCAGCCGTTTCTGCGGGCGAAAGGTTCACGCTTATCACCTTTAAAGACGGCTCAAGCACCGTTGTCGGAAATTCTAATGCAGACCAAAGCAATCCGTAAGCAGCAATGAGCAGAGAGAATCAAATGAACAATGTCGGCGTTTTTGAAATGGCGGAACGGCGCGAAAAGCGTGCGGCGGAGCAGCAAGACATGCTTGCCCGCTGCGGGCTGCCCCTTGTTTGCATAAACATGAATATTGCCGGCCCCGTCAAGCGCGGTGCGCTCATCGATTGGGCGTTCTTCCGCGCGCTGAACGCCGCCGCAAACAGTTTTAAGGGCAAAATACGCGGGTTCGCCTTCACGAACGAAAAAACCGGAATTGAAGCGATGCTTGCGGTTGACGCGGCGGCAGAAAGCCTGAAAAAACAAGCGGAAAGCATTGAAAAAGATTTTCCCGAAGGACGGCTGTTTGATATCGATGTCATCGGCACGGACGGGCTGAAGCTCTCCCGCAATGTGCCGCGAAAATGCTTAATCTGCGGACAGCCCGCTGCGGCATGTGCGCGCAGCAGAACACATTCGGCGGAGGAGCTCCGAAAAGCGACAGCGGAACTTCTGAAAAAGGCGGCAGCGCAGCATTATTCCGAACTTGCGGCGCAGGCACTTATCCGCGAGGTTCACACAACGCCGAAACCCGGACTTGTTGACGAAAACAACAGCGGCGCAAACGACGATATGGATGCCGCACTGTTTGAGCTCAGCACGGAAGCTGTCCAACCTTTTTTTGCGCAGATGGCAAAAATTGCGCTTGACGCCGTTTGCAC
>OLXN01000655.1_pt1 | contig 26804 bp, 23 predicted proteins | sample 1674021 | NCBI WGS metagenome assembly OLXN01 (sample SAMEA103958137, study PRJEB25191) | human gut metagenome | biome: human-associated habitat [ENVO:00009003]; feature: intestine environment [ENVO:2100002]; material: feces | place: Germany | collected 2013/2015
GCTCGTTCACCGCCGTCTGGATGGTCAGGGACATATTGGTGCCGGTGTCGCCGTCGGGCACCGGAAATACGTTCAGGTCGTTGATGGCCTGTTTCTGCGCGGTGATGCAGGCGGCGCCGAAGGCGACCATCTGCTTGAAGGCGCCGCCGCTGATCTTTTCTGTCATGTCTGTTCTCCTTCCGGGCGCGTCACACGGTGACGGAATCCACGCAGACATTCACCGCTTTGACGGTGACGCCGGTGTTGAGGTTGACCACATACTTGACCTCGCCCATAATGGATCGGCAGACTGTGGCGATGTTGACGCCGTTTTCCACGACGATGTGCAGCTCAATGGACACGGTGCCGTCGTCATTGTATGTGACCTTGACGCCCTTGCTCATGGCCTCGGGCCGCAGGAGATGCACCAGCCCGTCAGTCATGCTGCGCTGGGCCATGCCCTTGACGCCGAAGCAGTTGGTGGCGGCCGCGCCGGTGATGGTGGTGAACACGGCGTCGCTGATGGTGATCTCGCCGTTTTCGGTGGGGACTTTTATCATAGCGGACTTCCTTTCTGCGGAAATGGCATAATAACACACGATAATATGGAGTATTATATACTACTTTCTCCGGGATTACAATAGAGATTTTACCGGGGCGGCATATGGGCAGGTTTCCCGCGCGGCTTTGAAGGCGCGGCGAAGAAAGGGAGCGCCCCGCGGGGCGCTCCCTTGTGCGTTACTGCTTGTAGGGCACGTGCCAGATGGTGTCGGCGTACTGGGAGATGGCCCGGTCGGCGGCGAAGACGCCGCTGCGGGCGATGTTGGTGAGGCTCATGCGGTTCCACGTCTCCCGGTCGCGGTAGGTGTGGCGCATCCGGGATTCGGCCTCGCAGTAGGCGGCGAAGTCGGCCAGGACCATGTACTGGTCCGCCTGACCGTCCATGCCGGTGACCAGCCGCTGGAACAGGTCCTCGTAGGTAACGCCGTCCCGGAAGCCAACCTTCAGCTGGTCCAGCACGCGGCGCAGCACCGGGTCGCGCTGGTAGAGCAGGTTGGGGTCGTAGGTGTGGCGCAGGTGATCCACCTCATCGGCATGAAGGCCGAAGAGGAACATATTGTCGTCGCCCAGCAGGTCGTGCATTTCCACGTTGGCACCGTCCAGGGTGCCGACGGTCAGCGCGCCGTTCATCATAAACTTCATATTGCCGGTGCCGCTGGCCTCCTTGCCGGCGGTGGAGATTTGCTGACTGACCTCGCTGGCGGGCATGAGGACCTCGGCCAAGGAGACGCGGTAGTTCTCCAGGAACACCACCTGGAGCCGATCTTTGCACAGCGGGTCGCTGTTGATCTGGTCGGCCAGAGAATTGATGAGGTGGATGATGCGCTTGGCCACGGCGTAGCCGGGGGCGGCCTTGGCGCCGAACAGGAACGTCTGGGGCGGTAGGTCCAGGCTGGGGTCATCCTGCAGGCGCTGGTACAGGTAGATGATCTGCAGGGCGTTCAGCAGCTGGCGCTTGTACTCGTGAAGGCGCTTTACCTGCACATCGAAGATGGCATCGGTGTTCAGTACCACACCCTGGTGCTTCCTGGCGAAGGCGGCAAAGGCAAGCTTGTTCTGATGCTTGATGTCCTCCAGACGCTGAAGGACCGCCTTGTCACCGGCGTAGGCCTCCAGCTTTTTCAGCTCCTGCGGATGGGTGAGATAGCCCTCGCCGATCAGGTCGCGGAGCAGTCCGTCCAGACCGGGGTTGATCTGGGGCACCCAGCGGCGGTGGTCGATGCCGTTGGTGACGTTCTTGAACTTGTCCGGCATCATCTGGCAGGCGTCCTTGAACAGGTCCTTCCGCAAAATCTCGGAGTGCAGGGCGCTGACGCCGTTGACGGCCATGCTGCCGGCGATGCACAGGTTGGCCATGCGGACGCCGCCGTCCCAGATAATGGCCAGCTTGGCGGTCTTGACCGGGTCGTGATAGAATTCCTCCACCTGCTGCTGCCAGCGGCGGGAGATCTCCTGCAATATCTGCCACACGCGGGGCAGCAGCGTTTCGAACAGCTGCTGCGGCCAGACCTCAAGGGCCTCGGAAAGCACGGTGTGGTTGGTGTAGGCCACGCAGTGGGTGGTGATGTGCCAGGCCTCGTCCCAGCCCATGCCGGCATCGTCGATGAGGATACGCATCAGCTCCGGGATCACCAGCGTGGGGTGGGTGTCGTTGATCTGGATGACATTCTTCTCATGGAAGTTCTTAAGGGTACCGTACTGCTGGATGTGCTTGCGGGTGATGGACTGAATGGTGGCGGACACGAAGAAATACTGCTGCTTCAGCCGCAGGGACTTGCCCTCGTAGTGGTTGTCCTCGGGGTAGAGCACCTGACTGATGGCGTCAGCCATGGCGCGCTCCTCGGCGGCATGGAGGTACTGGCCCTCGCTGAAGAGCTTCATGTCGATGGGTTTGGGGCTGCGGGCCTGCCACAGACGGAGGGTGTTCACATGGTCGGTGTCGTAGCCGGCGATCTCCATGTCGCAGGGGATGGCCAGCACACGGGTGTAGTCCTCGTGGACCACCATCAGGTGGTTGTTGTCCCAGCGGGTGCGGACCTTACCGCCGAAGTGGACCTCCTCCGCCTCCTGCAGCTTGGGCAGCAGCCACGCGTCGCCCAGCTGCATCCAGTCGTCGGGCAGCTCCACCTGCTGGCCCTCCACGATCTTCTGCTTGAAAATACCCAGCTCATAGCAGATGGAGTAGCCCGTCGCCGGGATCTCCAGGGTGGTCATGCTGTCCAGATAGCAGGCGGCCAGGCGGCCCAGACCGCCGTTGCCCAGACCGGCGTCCGGCTCCATGTCGAAGATGTCCGCCGCCTTGAAGCCCAGCTCGCCGATGGCGGCGGTCAGGGGCTCCAGCAGCGCCAGATTGAAGGCGTTTTTCATCAGGCTGCGGCCCATCAGGAACTCCAGCGACAGGTAGTGGACCTTGCGCTTTTCCTCGTGGGCCGTCTCCTCGCGGGTCTGTACGCCGTGCTCGGCCATGATGTCCCGCAGGACCATGGCGCAGGCCTTCATCATCTCGCCGTCGGTGGCCTGCTGCTCGGTGCAGCCGTAGTTGAGGCGCAGCTTCTGCACGATGGCCTCTTTCAGGGTCTCTTTGTTGTAGGTCATATCGGGTAACTCCTCCTTGGGTCAAAGGTTCTCATAAATGTGCCGGTAGGCCGCCGCACTGCGGCCCCAGCTGAAGTCCGCGGTCATGCCACGGTATCGAACGGTGTCGAAGCCTGTCCGGTCGCCCCGGTACAGGCCGGTGGCCTGACCGATGACGGAGAGCATGGCCCCGGCGTCATAGTCGCCGAACAGGTAGCCGGTGCCGTCCTCCTGCCCCACCTGGCAGGAGCGCACGGTGTCCGCCAGACCGCCGGTGCTCCGCACGATGGGCACCGCGCCGTAGCGCATGGCGATCATCTGGCTCAGGCCGCAGGGCTCGCTGCGGGAGGGCATCAGGAACAGGTCCGCGGCGGCGTATACGCGGCGGGACAGGTCCTCGGCGTACAGGATCTGGGCTGACACGCGGCCGGGGTACTGACCGGCTTTCCAGCGGAAGAAGTCCTCATACTGCCTGTCGCCGGTGCCCAGCACCACGAACTGGCAGCCGGTGGCCATAATGCCGTCCATGGCCTGCTGCACGAGATCGAGCCCCTTGTGGCCCACCAGCCGCGTCACCATGGCGATCAGCGGCGTGTCCGGCTCCTGGGCAAGTCCGAGGGCAGCCTGCAGGGATGCCTTGCACACGGCCTTGCCGGCCGGGTCTGCCACCGTGTAATGCGCCGGAAGCGCCGGGTCGGATGCCGGGTCGTAGGTGACGGTGTCGATGCCGTTGACCACGCCGTGCATTTTCCAGCCGATGGCGTCCACCACGCTCTCCAGCCCCTCGGCATAGGCCGGGTCATGGAGTTGGGCGGCGTAGGTGGGGCTGACGGTGGTGACGGCGTCCGCCATGAGCATGGCACCCTTCATCAGGTTCACGTCGCCGTCCATGCGGAGGGTGCCGTCATCGTACCAGCCACGATCCAGACCGAAGAGCTGATCTACGCTGTCGCTGCCGTAGCGGCCCTGATACTCAATGTTGTGAATGGTGAACACCGTGCGGATATGGCGTATCTCCCACCAGCGGGTGGCCGCGTCCTTGAGATAGATGGGCACCAGCGCCGTCTGCCAGTCGTTGCAGTGGAGGATGTCCGGCATCCAGTCCAGGCTGGGCAGCAGGTCGACGACGGCCTTGCTGAAAAAGGCGAAGCGCTCGCCGTCGTCAAACTCACCGTACAGGCGGCCGCGGCGGAAGTATTTTTCGTTGTCCACGAAGTACCAGGTCACGCCCCGGTCATGGAGGGAGAACAGGCCGCAGTACTCATGCCGCCAGCCCAGGTCCACGTAGATATACCGGCGGAAGGTCATTTTCTCCCGCCACTGGGGGCCGATCTTGTCGTACAGGGGCAGAATGACGGCGGTCTCGACACCCTCCGCCGCCAGGGCGGGGGGGAGGCTGCCGGCCACATCGGCCAGGCCGCCGGTCTTGCAGAAGGGATAGGCCTCGCTGGTCACATACAGCAGCTTCATGGCAGGCTCCTTTCTCTTACACCGTCGCGCCCTTGGCGATGACGATGGGATAGCGCTCATGGCCCATCAGGGTCACATTCTCGCTGACGGTAACGTATTTGTCGGTGATCACGCCCCGCAGTATGGCACCGCGCTTGACCACCGTGTCCTTGAACAGAATACAGTTTTCCACGCTGGCACCCTTTTCAATACGCACGTTGCGGAACAGCACGCAGTTTTTTACGCTGCCCTGGATGTCGCAGCCGTCGGCCACCAGCGAATTCACGCAGCCGCCCTCCGGGTCGATGTAGCTGGAGGGCGAGTCGTTCTCCTTGCCATACACCGGGCGCTCCGGGCAGAACAGCCGTCCGCGCACGCCGGTATCCAGCAGCTCCATGCTGCGGTCGTAGTAGTTCTGCAGGGTGCTGATATGGGCGGCGTAGCCGTCGTAGACATAGCTTTGCAGATGGAGGCGGCTGCTCATGCCCTGAAGGATATCCCGCCGCAGGCTGTAACGGTTGTGGCTCAGGCACTCCGTCACCAGCTGGATGAGCAGCTCGGTCCGCAGGACAAAGATGTTCAGGCAGCGATAGCCCTCCGGCGTGTGCAGGCCGTAGGCCGTGTCGGTGATGCGGCCCCGGGCGTCCAGCCGGAAATAGGTATCCTGCCCGTCGCCGGGGACGGCGGTGCAGACGGCGGTGATGTCCGCGCCGGTGTCGATATGGCGGCGGAGCACGTCCTCCAGGGGCGCGTTGATGACCGTGTCGCTGTCGGACAGCACCACGTAGTCCTGGCGGATGCTCTTCAGGTAGTTCATCACACTGCCCAGGGCATCCACGCGGCCGCGGAACTGGCCGTCGCCGCGGTGCTGCTCATTATAGGCGAAGGCCGGCAGCAGCGTCAGACCGCCGAAGTTGCGGCTCAGGTCCCAGCTCTTGCCGCTGCCCAGGTGGTCCAGCAGCGACTGGCACTTGCCGTGCATGATGACGCCCACGTCCGTGACGCCGGCGTTCACCATGCTGGAGAGGATGAAGTCGATGATGCGGTAGTCACCGCCGAAGGGGATGGAGCCGTGGACGCGATTTTCGATGAGCTCCCGCAGACCGTTTTCCTTGTCGTAGGAGAAGATGATCCCGTGCATTCCGTTCATGGCCGCACCTCCTTGCCGTTTTCGCCCAGCATCATTTTCGGTTCGATGACCGCGCCGTCCGCCACGGAGGTCCGGGGCCCCAGCACGGCGATGCCCCAGTCCTCAAAGGGGACGCTGCCCGGGGCGCCGCCCACCACGGCGTTTCTGCCTACGCGGCAGCCCTCGCCCACGATGGCGTAGGACACCTTCGCGCCTGCCTCGATGACGGCGCCGGGCATGACCACGGAATAGGAGACGGACGCGCCCTCGGCCACGGTGGTGCCGGTGCTGAGGACGGCGTTCTTTACCTCGCCCAGCACGGTGCAGCCCTTGGCCACGGCGCTGTTGCCCACATCGCCCGTTTTACCGATGTAGGTGGGCGGGCAGGTGGGCGTGCGGCCGTAGATGCGCCACTTTTTATCCAGCAGGTTCAGCCCGGAGCCGGGGGAGAGCATATCCATGTTGGCGTCCCACAGGGAGTCCAGCGTGCCCACGTCCTTCCAGTAGCCCTCGAAGCGGTAGGCGGACATCCTCTCACCGTTTCGCAGCATAGCGGGGATGATGTTTTTTCCGAAGTCGTTGTCGCTGCGGGGGTCAGTCTCATCATCGATGAGGTACTGGCGCAGCTTTTTCCAGGTGAAGATATAGATGCCCATGGAGGCCAGGTTGCTTTTCGGTTCCTTGGGCTTCTCGGCGAACTCGGTGATATTATCATCACCGTCCACGGCCATGATGCCGAAGCGGCTGGCCTCCTCCCAGGGGACCTCCATGACGGAGATGGTGCAGTCAGCGCCGGTGGCCTTGTGGCGGCGCAGCATCAGGGAGTAGTCCATCTTATAGATGTGGTCGCCGGAGAGCACCAGCACGTACTCCGGGTCGTACAGATCCACGAAGCCGATGTTCTGGTAGATGGCGTTGGCGGTGCCCTTGTACCAGACGGCGCCGCCGGCGCTCTGGTAGGGCGGCAGGATATGTACGCCGCCGTTGACACGGTCCAGCTCCCAGGGCTGGCCGCTGCCGATGTAGGTGTTCAGCTCCAGCGGCCGGTACTGGGTCAGTACGCCCACGGTGTCGATGCCGGAGTTGGTACAGTTGGACAGGGGAAAGTCGATGATGCGGAATTTGCCGCCGAAGGGCACGGCGGGCTTGGCCATGCTGCCGGTGAGCACGTACAGGCGGCTGCCCTGGCCGCCGGCCAGCAGCATCGCCACACACTCTTTTTTCATCCTTGCGTACCTCCTGTGTTCTGTTTTTTCCGGGGGCGTTTTCCCTCCCGGCGCAGCAGCACCGCGCCCAGGGGCGGAATGGTCAGGGAAAGGGACGTCTCCCGCCCGTGGGAGGGGATATCGTCCACGTCGATCCGGCTGCCCGCCGGAAGGGCGCAGCCGCTGCCGCCCCAGCAGGCGTCGTCCGTGTTGAACAGCACCTCGTACCGCGCCGCCGCCGGCACGCCGAAGCGGTAGTTGTCCCAGGGGACCGGCGCGAAATTCACCGCGCAGATCAGCTCGTGGCCCCTGCGGTCCCGCCGCAGAAACACCAGCACGTTGTTGTGGTTATCATCGGCCACCAGCCATGTAAAGCCGTCCCAGTCCCGGTCGTTTTCCCACAGGCACCGGTTGCGCTTATACAGCCGGTTCAGCTGCCGCAGGCACTCATGGCTGGCCCGGCAGGCGGGATCGTCCAGCAGATACCAGTCCAGCTGGCCGCGGAAGTCCCACTCGTGCCACTGGGGCAGCTCGCTGCCCATGAACAGCAGCTTTTTGCCGGGGTGGCACAGCATATAGGCCCAGAAACTCCTTACACCGGCCAGCTGCCGCCAGTCGTCGCCGGGCATCTTGCCCCGGAGAGAGCCCTTCATGTGGACCACCTCGTCGTGGGACAGGGGCAGGACGTAGTTTTCCGAGAAGGCGTAGACCATGGAGAACGTCACGTCCCGGTGGTGGAACTGGCGGAAGTAGGGGTCCATCTTCAGATAGTGGCACAGGTCGTTCATCCAGCCCATGTTCCACTTCAGGTTGAAGCCCAGACCGCCCTGCTCCGGCGGATAGGTGACCAGCGGCCACGCGGTGGACTCCTCCGCCACCATCAGCGCCGCCGGGTCGGCGGCAAAGGCTGCCCGGTTCAGCTCACGCAGGAAGTCGATGGCCTCCAGGTTCTCCCGGCCGCCGTCCTTGTTGGGACGCCACGCGCCGCCCTGCCGGTCATAGTCCAGATACAGCATGGACGCCACCGCGTCCACCCGCAGCCCGTCGATGTGGTATTCCTTCAACCAGTAGACGGCGGAGGACAGCAGGAATTCCCGGACCTCCGGCTTGCCGAAGTCGAATACACGGGTGCCCCAGCCGGCGTGCTCCCATTTCAGGGGGTCGCCGTACTCGTAGAGGCAGGTGCCGTCAAATTCGATAAGCCCGTGGCTGTCCTTACAGAAGTGGGCGGGCACCCAGTCCAGTATCACGCCCAGCCCCGCCCGGTGCAGGGCATCCACCAGGGCCATGAAGTCGTGGGGCGTGCCGTAGCGGCTGGTGGGGGCGAAGTAGCCGGTGCACTGGTAGCCCCAGCTGTCGTCCAGGGGGTATTCCGTCACCGGCAGCAGCTCTACGAAGTTGTAGCCCATGGCCTTTACATAGGAGGGCAGCTCCTTTGCCAGCTCCACATAGCTCAGGGGAGAGCCGTCCTCGTGGCGCTTCCACGAGCCCAGATGCACCTCGTAGATCAGCAGCTCGCCGTTCACCGGCGGCTTTTCCAGCCGCTGCCGCCGCCAGTCATCGTCCCGCCACTGGTATCCGGACAGGTCGTAGACCTTGCTGTCTGTCCCGGGACGGGTGGCCGCATGGAAGGCACAGGGATCGGCCTTCCAGACCACCCGGCCGTCCGCGCCGGTGACCACATACTTGTAGGCGTCGTAGACCTTGGCGTTTTCCGCCGCCGTTTCCCACACGCCGGTATCCAGCCGGGTCATGGGCCGGGGCTGCCAGCCGTTGAAGTCCCCGGCCAGCGCTACGGCGCGGGCGTTGGGCGCCCACACGCGGAAGGTGAAGCCCTGCTCCGCCGGGTGCGCGCCAAGGTAGGTGTAGATGTCGTGGGCCGGGTGCCGCGTCATGTGCTCAGCTCCTTTTCTCTCACTCTGCTCGTCTGCTCTATGGTAGCACGCCTGTTCCGACAAAGGACGCGAAACAGGTCGCTGGTAACGTTACCGACATTGTACCCCATTTTTCCCGTCCCGTCAACAAACAAGGCGCTTTTTGTGCCGCGGCGGGGGCGGAAAAGGGCCGCAAGCACAAAAGGGAAACGCAGGCGCGCTGCGTTTCCCTTTTCGTTTACTCATCCCGCTGCTGCACGGCGCTGCTGCCGTTCAGGCCGAAGTCGTCCGCCACGCTGGCGGTGTCCCGGCGCAGCATGGTCTCCATCACCCGGATATCGCTGTCGATATCCATGGCATCGGTGCGGTACAGCTCGTCCAGCTGGTGCTCGAAGCCCGCCACAATGCTGTCCATGGTCTTTTCGATCTTGGCCTTGGCCTGGCTCAGGTTCTCGCCGCTGACGCCGGCCTCCTCGAAGCTGGCGTAGTTTTCCAGCAGCTTCAGGGTGGTGGGCAGGTAGTAGTTCAGGAACGTGCCGGCGGCGTCACGCTTGGCCTCGTCCTCTTCAATGAGTTTGAAAATACGGCTGGACACCTGCTCCATGCGGTCCAGCTTGGCGCTGATGGCCTCGTCGGCGATGCGGTCGTTCAGCTCGCGGATCTGGGCCAGGATGGCGGCGTAGCCCGCCGGCGCGGGCGCGGCCTGTGCGGGCTGACCCTGCTCCGCCTTGGCGCGGTGGGCGGCATCAAAGTACGCCGTGGCGGCGGCCTGGGACTTGAAGAGCATACCGCTGCCCATGTCGATATAGGCCTCGTCACCCCAGAGGCCCTTTTCCAGCATCAGGTTCACGTCCTTCTCCACCCGGCGGCGGGACACGTCGGCGGCCCGGGCCAGATAGTCCAGGGGCACGGCCTGCTTCTGCCCGACGGTGCGGAGGTAGGTGGCAAAGCGCCGCTGGCGGCGCTTCATGGCGCCGCTGCCCAGCAGCAGGGATGCGCCGCCGGCCATCATGCCCAGGGGATAGAACAGCTGCCGGGCAAAGTACCACCACTCGTTGTAGTGGTAGGCGTAGGACAGGTTGTCGCTGACGGCACTGAGCATAGCCACGCAGCCCAGAATACCCAGCACCGCGCCGATGATCTTCATGGTTTTGGCGCCCTTGTCGGAGTAGTTCGGCGTCTCCGTGACCTTGCGGACGGTGTTCTTCGCCGCGGAGGCGCGCGCCTGCGCAGGCTTCGCCTCGGCGCTGCCCGCCGCCGTCCGCTGCCACGCATCCCGCGCCTGCTGGCGCATTTTCCTGCCGCCGCCCTCGCTGAGCTTGCTCAGCAGCAGGATCAGGCCCACAGGCCAGGCCACGGCAAACATCACCGCGATGAATATCCACGACCCCAGGTCGTTATTGTTCTTTTTCGGCGGCTTCGGCTGAAGACCGTTGTTCTCGTCGTATTCGTAGCTCATGCTTCCCCTTCTCCCTTTCCCCGCAGCTTTCGCTTGTTGCCCTTTTCGTCCACAATATAGGTATTCTCCAGCACGCTGCGGGCATTGGCCATTACCGCGTTCAGGTACTCCTGCCGCAGTGCAGCGCGCTCCTCGATCTCCGCGTCTGTCAGCCCCTCGGCCTTGGCCTTGCGGGCCAGCTCGTTGATGCGTGCTATCTTCTTCTCGTCCATAGCTGTTTCTCCCTTATATGTATCGCCGTATGTCCACCGGCAGGCGGCCCTTTTTCGTGGGAGCGCCCACGCTGTCCAATACGCATTTTCCCAGACCGCGGCAGGTGATGGTATCCCCCGCCGACACGGGCTTGTCCGGCTTCACACAGGTGACGTAGTTCACCTGTACGGACCCCTTTTCCACGGCCTCCGCCGCCCGGCCCCGGCTGAGAGAAAATCCCGCCGCCAGCACGTTGTCCAGCCGCAGGGAGGAGACGGTGTCCCGCAGTTCCTTCACCGCCGCATGGGGGACCGCCAGCGCCGAAAGCGGCAGCGGTGTTACGGTGAGCTTCTCCCGGCCGGCGCTGTCCCAGTTCTGCAGCAGGAAATCCGTCATGGACGGGTCCAGCAGCACCTGACAGCCGCCCTTTTCCACAAGTATATCGCCTATCTTCTCCCGGGTCAATCCCAGAGCCATCAAACTGCCCAAAAAATCCCGGTGGGTCAGGTCGCCGCCGCTGCGGCACGCGGCCCGTACCGCCGCGACCTGGTCGTCAGGCGTCTCCAGCCAGTCCGGCAGGAACACCAGCCGCCGGCGCTCCGCGCCGTCATAGCCGCCCCAGAAAATGCCGGACTCCCGCGCGCCCAGCAGCACCAGAAAGCCCTGCGCTGCAGCCTGCTCCGCAGGGGAGAGAAAGCCTGTGGTCGTGGGAATGCTCCGCGTGCGGCACTGCTCACACTTATCCCACACGCGGCTCAGCAGCAGCCGTTCCTCCGGGCTGTGGGCGGCTCTGTCCAGCAGTTCACGTCTGTCCATGTTATGCCCCCAAATTCTGCGTGCGGTACAGTGTGGCGTACACGCCGTTCTTCGCCAGGAGTTCCTGGTGGGAGCCCTGTTCGGCGACGACGCCGTCCTGTATCACCAGTATCCGGTCGGCCGAACGAATGGTGGACAGCCGGTGGGCGATGATCAGTGTCGTGCGGCCTCGGGCCAAACGGTCAAAGGCGCCCTGAATGCGGGCTTCCGTCACGCTGTCCAGCGCGGAGGTGGCCTCATCCAGTATCAGAATGGGCGGGGCCTTCAGAAACACCCGGGCGATGGCCACCCGCTGCTTCTGCCCGCCGGAGAGCAGCGCGCCCCGCTCGCCCACATAGGTGTCGAACCCGTCGGGCATGGCGCAGATATCGTCGTAGATCTCCGCCTGCCGCGCCGCCTGCTCTACCTCAGCGTCGGTGGCGTCGGGGCGGCCATAGCGAATATTCTCGCGGATGGTGTCGGCAAACAGGAACACGTCCTGCTGCACGATGCCGATGGCCCGGCGCAGGGAGCGCTGGGTGACGGCGCGGACATCGCGGCCGTCGACGGTGATGCTGCCGCTGTCCACGTCGTAGAACCGGGGCAGCAGCTGGCACAGGGTAGTCTTGCCGCCGCCGGAGGGCCCCACCAGGGCCACCGTCTCGCCGGCGGGGATGTGCAGCGTCACGTTGTGCAGCACCTCGGCCTTTTCGCCGTAGGCGAAGGAGACGTCGTTCACGTCCACGCGGCCCTGTACATGTTCGAGGGGCCGCGCGTCGGGGGCGTCCTGGATAGACGGCTCGGTGGCCATCAGCTCAATGAAGCGGTGCAGGCCCGCGAAGCCGTTGGAGAACATCTCGGCGAAGTTGGCCAGCTTGCGGATGGGACTGACGAAGGCGGTGACGTATAGGGAGAAGGTGATCAGATCCACATAGTCCATTTTCTCCCCCATGATGAGCCAGCCGCCCACGGCGATCACCGCCACCGGCAATATGCCGGTGCAGAACTCCATCACCGCGTTGAAGCGGCCCATCTCCTTGTGAAAGCCGCGCTTGGCGGTCTTGAACACCTCGTTGGCCTCGTCGAACCGCTGCTGCTGGGCTTCTTCGTTGGCAAAGGCCTTGGTGGTCCGCACGCCGGACAGGCCGGACTCAATGGCGGCGTTGATGGTGCCGGTCTTGACCTTGGCAGCCTGGGAGGCGGCGCTCATCTGCCGGCGGCGGCGCAGGGCCATGGTCAGCAGGACAGGCAGCAGCACCAGCAGCACCAGTGCCAGCTCCCAGCGCAGGGTGAACATCACCGCCAGCGCGCCCACGATGGTCACCAGGGAGATGAACAGATCCTCCGGCCCGTGGTGGGCCAGCTCCGTCAGTTCAAACAGGTCACTGGTCAGGCGGCTCATCAGCTGGCCGGTGCGGTTGCGGTCGTAGAAGTCGAAGCCCAGCTCCTGGATGTGGCGGTACAGATCGCGGCGGATATCCGCCTCCACGCGGATGCCGAAGGTGTGGCCCCAGTAGGCCACCACGAAGTACAGCGCCGAGCGCAGCACATAGGCGGCCACCACCACCGCCATGACGATGAAGAATACCCGGAACTGCCGCTGGGGCAGCCAGGTATACATGGCGGCGCGGGACACCAGCGGGAACGCCAGGTCGATGCAGGCGATGAGGAACGCGCAGGACAGGTCCAGGGCGAAGAGCCGCCGGTGGGGTTTGAAGTAGGAGAGGAATATCCGCAGGGGGCTGCGGGTCTGATAATCTTTCGTGGTCATGCTATGCCTCACTCGGTGTTTTTTTGAACATATAGTATAGCACATCGGCACGGCGTTCGCAATAGCACGCAGCGCCCCGGCTTGCGTGTCGGGGCGCTGCGTGTTATAATTGGGCCATGACCTGGCCGATAGGGCCGTCGATGGTGACGGCGGCGCCCAGGCCGCTGCCGGCCCCGCCCTTGTTGATGACCGCCAGCTTATGGCCGCGGTAGTACTGTATCAGCCCGGCGGCGGGATAGACCACCAGCGACGTGCCGCCGATGATGAGCACGTCTGCCTGCCGGATATAGTGGATGGCGCGGGCCATCACGTCCTCATCCAGGGACTCCTCATACAGCACCACGTCCGGCTTAATGATGCCGCCGCAGGTGCAGCGGGGAATGCCGCGGCTCTCCGCGATGCGCTCCACACCGTAGAATTTCCCGCAGCGGGTACAGTGGTTCCGCAGCACGCTGCCGTGGAGCTCAAGGACCTCCTGGCTGCCGGCCTTCTGGTGCAGGCCGTCGATGTTCTGGGTGATGACGGCCTTCAGCTTCCCCTGCCGCTCCCATTCCGCCAGCTTGCGGTGGGCGGCGTTGGGCTGGGCGTCCAGGGCCAGCATTTTGGCCCGGTAGAAGTCGTAGAATTCCTCGGTGTGCGTCTCGTAAAATGTGTGGCTGAGCATGGTCTCCGGCGGGTATTTGAATTTCTGGTGATACAGGCCGTCCACACTGCGGAAGTCCGGTATCCCGGACTCGGTGGATACGCCGGCGCCGCCGAAAAACACGATGTTGTCACTGGCGTCTGTCAGTTCTTTCAGTCTGCGGATGGTGTCGTCCATACTGTCCCTCCATTTCTTTTGTAAGGAGCATACGCTATGAATATTCAGATCTTCGGAAAAAGCAAGTCCTTCGACACGAAAAAGGCGGAGCGCTGGTTCAAGGAGCGCCGCATCAAGTACCAGTACATCGACCTTGTGAGCAAGGGCGTATCGCCGGGGGAGTACCGTTCCATCCGGGCGGCCGTGGGCAGCTTCGACGCGCTGGTGGACAAGGACTGCCGGGCGTATGAGGCGCTGTACATGGCCTATATCACGCCTCAGGCGGCGGAGGAAAAGCTGCTGGAATACCCGGAGCTGTTCGCCGCACCCATTGTCCGCAACGGGAAGCAGGCCACCGTGGGCTATTGCCCGGAGATATGGCAGACGTGGGAATAGGAATAAGGGCTCTCATCCGTGCGCCGCAGGCGCACGGTTTTTTTCGGGCAGCACCGCAGCTTTCACTGTGCGGTGTTGCCCTTAGTCCGTGTAGCTGTGCTCCACCGTGACCACGGCGTAGTAATTGCCGTCCATGGCGCGGACCAGAGCGCGTATCTCCTGCGCTGCCTGGGCCGGGGTCTTGCTGCTGGAGAAGGGCAGCACCGCGTCGAAGATCAGGTTATCGTGTGTGGTGCCCCGGACCACGCGGAAGTCGTGGATGGTCAGACCGGGATCCACCTGCTTCACCAGCGCGGCCACCTGTTCCTTCAGTGCGGTGACGGAGCCGTCGGTGACGATGGGGTCCATGTGGATGACGGCGTGGCAGTGGAGCTTCTCCATCAGTTCCTTTTCAATATTGTCGATCACATCGTGCATGGCCATGATGTCCCCGTGGGCGGGGACCTCCGCGTGGAGGGTGATCATCAGACGGCCGGGGCCGTAGTCGTGGACCACCAGATCGTGTACGCCCAGCACTGTGTCGTTGGAGAGGACGATATCCCGTATCTGCTGCACCAGCGCCGGGTCGGGCGCCTGTCCCAGCAGGGGGGACAGGGTCTCTTTTGCGGCCTTGTAGGCGGAGAACAGGATGAACAGCGCCACCACCAGGCCCACATAGCCGTCCACCGCCAGACCGGTCCATTTGCCGATGAGCATGGCAAGGAGCACCGCCAGGGTGGAGACGGTGTCGGAAAGGCTGTCCGTGGCGGTAGCCTCCATGGCGGCGGACTTGATCTTCCGGCCGACGGCCCGGTTGTACAGCCACATATAGACCTTCACGCACACGGAGGCGGCCATGATGGCGATAGCCATCAGGGAAAAGGTGACGGCCTCCGGATGGAGGATCTTGTCAAAGGAGGACTTGGCCAGCTCCACGCCCATCAGCAGGATCAGGCCCGCTACGATCAGGCCGGATATGTACTCGATGCGGCCGTGGCCAAAGGGGTGGTCGGTGTCCGGCTTTTTGCCCGCCAGACGGAAGCCCAGCAGCGTCACCGCCGAGGAGCCGGCGTCGGACAGGTTGTTGAAGGCGTCCGCCGTGACGGCGATGGAACCGGACAGCTGTCCGGCGAAGAATTTGCCGATGAACAGCAGAATATTCAGTGCGATGCCCACAGCGCCGCACAGGGTGCCGTAGGCGCGGCGGACGGCGGGGGAGGACACGTTGTCCCGGTCAGGAATGAACCAGCGGCTCAGCAATCGTATCATAGCAGTCGTCTCCTTTCGGCGGGTAGACCCGGCGCTTTGTCAGCCAATAGCACAGGGGGATGGCGTACAGCAGTATCTCGTAGGGGATGGCGGACATGTCCGCGCCCAGCATGGCCAGCGGGATGGACACGGAGATGTTCCAGGGGATCAGCGGCGAGAGGACGATGCCGGAGTTCTCGATGTCAAGGGCCATCTCGCCCCTGCCGTGGCCGCGCTTGGTGTAGTCGTCCTCCAGCAGCTGGTTGCACACCACCGCGCAGGTGGACTGGTTGCAGAACACCATGCTGCACACCACGGAGATCGCCGCGCAGGCGGGGAACCGCCCGGCTCTCCGGGCCAGGCGCTGGGCCAGATGCGCCGCGCTGTTCAGCACGCCCATGCCGCCCAGCAGCCCGGCGTACAGCCCGGCGCTGACGGCCATGATGGTGGCCGAGACCATGGACATCATGCCGCCGCCGGAGAGCACGTCGTGCAGCGCGCCGGGGGCGGGGAGGTAGCCCAGCACCGCATCCCGCAGGGTGGGCAGCAGAGCGCGGCCCTGGGCGAACACCGTCACCAGCAGCGCCGTCAGCGCACTGACGGCCATGGTGGGCCGGATGGGGACCTTGCACAGCGGCAGGATCAGGATCAGCAGCGCCGGGATGGCCGTCCACCAGCTGAGGCTGAAGGTGCCGGACAGCTGGTCCAGCACACCGCTGTCCACCATGGCCAGCGGGTGCGTTACGGACAGGGCGGCGTAGGCCGCGAGGCTGACCAGATAGGGCAGCCAGCCGGTGCGGTGCATCATGTGCAGGTTGTCATAGAGCTTGGTATCGGTGGCGGCGGCCACCAGCGTGGCGCTGGAGGAGGCCGGCGAGCAGCGGTCGCCGAAGTAGGCGCCGGCCACGATGGTCCCCGCCGTGATGGCCACGCTGACGCCGCCGGAGCGGGCCAGGGCCATCAGGATCACGCCCAGGGTGCCCACCACGCCGAAAGACGTGCCCAGGGCGTAGGAGATGAAGCTGGTCAGCAGGAACGTCACCAGCAGGAACAGCTGCGGCGTGATGATGCGCAGCCCGTGATAGATGAAGAAGGCGATGGTCCCGGCGCTGCGCCACAGGGCGGTGATGGCGCCGATGAGCATGTAGATCACGATCACGCAGCACATTTTGCGGCCCTGCGCCCAAGCGGCGTCCCACATGGCCCACACGGTCATCCCGCGGCGCAGGCCCAGGGCGGCGAAGGCTGCTATGCCCACCCATATCGCAAGGATCAGGGACTGGCCCAAAAGGATGCAGAGACCCACTGCGGCCAGAAACAGCAGAAAACAGAAGACAGCGCCCATGTTACCTCCCCGGGATGGTCAGCGTCATGCGGCAGCACAGATCATCCAGGTCGCTGTCGGTGGCGGCGGGCAGGCGCAGGCGTCCCCCGCATTTGGCACAGGTCAGGTCCACCGCGCCGCGGCGCACCTGCATGGTGTATTCGTGGCTGCCGCAGGCGCAGGCGATACCGCCCCGGGCGGCGATATCCTTCAGCTCGGACAGCACCTCGTACATGATGACGTTGTCGGTGAAGGCCTCATCGGGGGACGCTTTTTCCTTGGCCACCCGCAGGGCCAGACCCTCCATGGCCTTTCGCACCTGGGCCTCCTCGCCGATGTAGCAGCATAGTTCCTGCTTTGCCGGACAGGCCAGGCCGATGCCCCGGCCGTGCAGCAGCGCACCGGCGTCGCACTCCGCCTGGTGGTGCCCACCGCACACGCCGCAGGGCACCTGAAGCCGGAAGCGCAGGCCGTCCGTCTCAGCGGTCAGAGCTTCTTTGCCGCATTCACATTCCATCCGCGCCGCGGCGGCGTTCAGGGCGAAAACGCTGCGGCTGTGCAGCACGGCCTTGCCGCAGGCCGGACAGATATATCCAAAGCTACGCATTTCTTCCATGACATACGCTCCTTTGTCAACCAAAAGTCACAACAAGTTCCTGTATTATATACCATTTATTCGCTGTTTTCCAGTATTGCGGGAAAAAGAGTTTTACATTATAATGGCGCCGTTATCCCACGCTTCAAAGGATGTGATACCGTGCAGAACAGGAGCTTTGCCGCGGCGGTGAAGGCGGCGTTTCCCCATACCATCCCCATTATGACCGGCTATCTGGCCGTAGGCATGGCCTACGGCGTGCTGATGGCCTCCAAGGGTTACGGCTTTCTGTGGGCGGGCTTTGTCAGTGCCTTTGCCTTCTGTGGCAGTATGCAGTATGTGGCGATCACACTGCTGACCACGGCTTTTGATCCCCTGCAGGCCTTTGTGCTGAGCCTGATGGTCAACGCCCGGCACCTGTTTTTCTCGCTGGCGCTGCTGCCCAAGTACCGGGGACTGGGCAGGCTGCGGTATTTTATGATCTATACCCTCAGTGACGAGAACTTTTCCCTCTCCTCCTCGGTGGAGCCGCCGGAGGACACGGACCCGACGCTGTTCTACTTTGCCATGAGCTTCCTGACCTGGCTGTACTGGGTGGCGTTCTCCATGCTGGGTGGCCTGCTGGGTGGGCTCATCACCTTTGACATCACCGGCATCGACTTTGCCCTGACGGCGCTGTTCGTGGTGCTGTTCATCGAGCAGGTCGTCAAGAAAGAGAACCGCGCCCCCGGCGCTGCCGGTCTGGTGTGCGCTGTGGCGGGTCTGGCCGTTTTCGGCGCGGACAACATGGTCATCCCGGCCATGGTGCTGACCCTGGCGGTCCTGCTGCTGGGAAGGAGGAAGCTATGCGCCTAGACACGATACATTCCCTGATCATCGTGGCGATGGTGGCGCTGGCCACCCAGATCACCCGATGGACGCCGTTCCTGCTGTTCTCTGGGGACAAGAAGCTGCCGAAGGTGGTGGAGGACCTGGGCAGGCTGCTGCCGCCGGCCATGATGGGCCTGCTGGTGGTATACAGCCTGCGGAGCATTGATCTGCTGGGCGGCAGCCACGGCATTCCGGAGGCCATCGCCGTGGCGGTGACAGCCGGGCTGCACCTGTGGCGGCGGAACACGCTGCTGTCCATTCTGGCAGGCACCGTCTGCTATATGCTGCTGGTGCAGCTGGTGTTTTGAAGATCTGCGAAAGCGCCGTCCCGAGGGACGGCGCTTTCATATTTTCCCGTAAATGGTGCACACTACGGCCAATGCTATGTTTGCGAGGTGCGTATCATGGACGTAAAACGCTTGAGCCGGCAGACCTGCCGGTTTTTGCAGCCGCCGGGAGTGGTCAGCTTTGCGGCGGTGGCGGGAAAGCTGGAGGGCGAGGGGCCGCTGGGCGGCTGCTTCGACGCTGTGGGGACGGACGCCTTCTGTGGGAAAAAGACCTGGGAACAGGGCGAGGCACAGATGCAGGCGGATGCCCTGCGTCTGGCCCTGCAAAAGGGCGGGTTGGCGGCGGAGGACGTGGACTGCGCCTTCGCCGGGGATCTGCTGAACCAGAACATTGGGGCCACGTTTGCCCTGCGGGATTTCAATATTCCCTTCTATGGGGTATATGGGGCCTGCTCTACTATGGGGGAGACACTGTCGCTGGCCGCTATGGCCGTGGCCTCCGGCGCGGTCCGTATGGCGGCGGCGCAGACCTCCTCCCACTTCTGCACGGCGGAGAGGCAGTATCGGATGCCTCTGCCCTACGGCAGCCAGCGTTCTCCTACTGCCCAGTGGACGGCCACGGCGGCGGGGTGCTGCATTCTGGGGGCCCAGGCGGAGGGACCGTATATCACCCATGTGACCCGGGGACGCATCGTGGATCTGGGTGTGACGGACATGACCAACATGGGCGCGGCCATGGCACCGGCGGCCTTCGACACCCTGCAGGCAGTGTTCCGGGACACCGGCACCGCACCCGGGGACTATGACCTGATCCTCACCGGCGACCTGGGCGATGTGGGCAGCCGCATCGTGCTGGAGCTGTTCGCCCGGGAAGGCGTGGCGCTGGAGAATTACACTGACTGCGGACTGGTGCTCTATGACCGGAAGAGACAGGATATGCACGCCGGCGGCAGCGGATGCGGCTGCTCTGCGGCGGTGCTCTGCGGCTATCTGCTGCCGGAGATGCGCCGGGGCCGGTGGCGGCGGGTGCTGTTCGCCCCCACCGGGGCGCTGCTGAGCCCCACCAGTTCATTTCAAGGGGAGAGCATACCGGGCATCTGCCACGCGGTGGTGCTGGACCGGACGAAGGAGGATGCGTGATGGAGTATCTCAATGCCTTTCTCTGCGGCGGGCTGCTGTGCGCCGTGGGCCAGATCATTCTGGACAAGACAAGCCTGACCCCGGCCCGTATTCTGACGGGCTATGTGGTGGCAGGTGTGCTGCTGCAGGCTGTGGGTGTGTATCAATATATCGTGGACTGGGGCGGCGCCGGGGCCACCGTGCCCCTGACGGGCTTTGGCTACTCCCTGGCAAAGGGTGTGGCCAAGGCTGTGGCGGAGGAGGGCCTGCTGGGTGTGCTCACCGGCGGATTGACCGCCACCTCCGGCGGAATCGCCGCGGCGGTGGTGTTTTCCCTGTTGGCGGCGCTGCTGGTGCGGCCCAAAGAAAAACGTTGACAAATACCCGGTGGGGGTATATAATGCGACCGTGATCAAAATACCCCCAGGAGGTATACGACTGTGGAAAATACTTGTTGCTGCTGCCAGGGAAAGACCAAGCACCGCACGCCAGAGGAGCAGAAAAAACTCCTGAACCGCCTGTGCCGCATTGAAGGGCAGGTGCGGGGCCTGCAGGAGATGCTGCAGAAGGACGCCTACTGTCCCGACATTCTGATACAGGTATCCGCCGTGGGCGCGGCACTGAACAGCTTTAGTAAAGAGCTGCTGGCTACCCACATCCGCACCTGCGTGGCGGATGGTATCCGACAGGGGGACGACGAGGTCATCGACGAGCTGGTGACCACGCTGCAAAAGCTGATGAAATAAGGAGATGGCAGTATGACAGAGAAATTCGTCATCACCGGCATGACCTGCGCCGCCTGCGCCGCCCATGTGGAAAGGGCCGCGGCTTCGGTGCCCGGCGTACACAGCGCGTCGGTAAATCTGATGCTGGGCTCCCTGGTGTGCGACAGGGACGAAAATGTGGACCCCGCCGCCATTGTGGCCGCCGTGACGGCGGCGGGCTACGGCGCGGCGCCGGAGAGCGAGGCCCGGCGGGACCTGCACGCGGAGCAGGACGCGGCGGTAAAGGCCATGGGCCGCCGGCTGCTGTGGTCGGTGGTGTGTCTGGTGCCGCTGTTTTACCTGAGCATGGGGCACATGATGGGACTGCCGGTGCCCATGTTCATGCACACACAGCCCTTGCTGTCGGCCTTTGTGCTGCTGGCGCTGACGGTGCCCATACTGATTTTGAACCGCAGTTATTTCACCGTGGGATTTTCCCGGCTGTTCAAGGGTGCGCCCAATATGGACTCGCTGGTGGCGCTGGGCGCGGCGGCGGGGCTGGTGTACAGCCTGATCGAGATGGGCCTGCTGGCGGCGGGAAAGGTCACGGGTATGCCGGACCTGTACTTCGAGTCGGCGGGCATGATATTGGCGCTGGTGACGGTAGGTAAGTACCTGGAGGAGCGCTCCAAGGGCAAGACGACCGGAGCCATCACCGCCCTGCTGGCGCTGGCGCCGGAGTCCGCCGTGGTGCGTAGGGACGGCAAGGAGGTCACCGTCCCCACCGAGGACATCAAGGCCGGCGAGACGGTCATCGTCCGGCAGGGGGGGCGTATCCCCGTGGACGGCACCGTGACGGCGGGCAGCGGCACCGTGGACGAGTCCGCCCTTACCGGCGAGAGTATGCCGGTGGAGAAGACTTTGGGCGGCAAGGCGGTGTCCGCCACCATCCTCACCGGCGGCTATCTGGAGCTGACGGCGGACCGGGTAGGCGCGGATACCACTCTGTCCCAGATCATTCAGCTGATGGAGCAGGCCGCCAGCGGCAAGGCACCTATCAGCCGTCTGGCGGATAAGATCAGTGCCGTGTTCGTGCCGGTGGTCATTTCCATCGCGCTGCTGGCGGCTATCCTGTGGGCTGCGGTGGGCGGCATGGGTGTGCGCTTCTGCCTGTCCATCGCCATCGCCGTGCTGGTGATCTCCTGCCCCTGCGCCCTGGGCCTGGCCACGCCGGTGGCCATCACTGTGGCTACGGGCAAGGCGGCGGAGCAGGGTATTCTGGTAAAATCCGCCGCCAGCCTGGAACTGATGGGCCGGGTGGATACGGTGGTGCTGGACAAGACCGGTACCGTCACCGAGGGTAAGCCCCGGGTGACGGATGTGCTGTGCGCAGACGGCATGGACGAGGACACGCTGCTGTCCGCCGCCGCGTCGCTGGAAAAGCCTTCCGAGCACCCGCTGGCCGGGGCCATTGTGGCCGAGGCGGAAAAGCGCGGTTTGGTCCTGCAGCCGGTGTCCGACTTTACCGCCGTGGCCGGCGGCGGTGTTGCCGCCCGGGCGGAAGGTACATTACTGCTGGCGGGAAATGAGGCATTTATGGAGACGTCCGGCGTGGCCGTCAGCGAGGAGATGAAGTCCGGCGCGGCCAGACTGGCGGAGGACGGTAAAACGCCGCTGTTTATCGCCGCAGGTACATCGCTGCTGGGGGTCATCGCCGTGGCGGACGTGGTCAAGGCGGACAGCGCCGCCGCCATTGCCGCCCTGCGGGAGATGGGCTGCGACGTGGTGCTGCTCACCGGCGACAACCAGCGCACGGCGGACGCCATTGCCCGGCAGGTGGGCGTCAGCCGGGTCATCGCCCAGGTGCTGCCCCAGGACAAGGCCCGCGTGGTGCAGGGGTTGCAGGCCGAGGGCAAGAGGGTGGCCATGGTGGGCGACGGCATCAACGACGCCCCGGCGCTGGTGACGGCGGATGTGGGCCTGGCCATCGGCGCGGGCACAGATGTGGCCATCGAGTCGGCGGACATCGTGCTGATGAAGAGCAGCCTTATGGATATCGCCGACGCGGCAGCCCTGTCCCGGGCCACCCTGCGGAACATCCGTCAGAACCTGTTTTGGGCGTTCTTCTATAATTCTGTGGGCATCCCGGTGGCGGCGGGTGTGCTGTATCCGGCCTTTGGGATCACCCTGAACCCCATGATCGCCGCCGCGGCCATGAGCCTGAGCAGCGTGTGCGTGGTCAGCAACGCCCTGCGTCTGCGGGGCTGGAGGGGCCGCAGACGGGAGGAAACGCCGACTGCAAAAGAGCCGCAGCCGGTGCAAAATATAAATAATAACGAAAGCAGTAAGGAGGATACCGCTATGAAAAAGACCATCACTATCAAAGGCATGATGTGTGCCCACTGCGTCTCCCATGTGGAGAAGGCGCTGACCGCCCTGGGCGTACAGGCGGACGTGGATCTGGCGTCCGGGACCGCCGTCGTCACCGGCAACGCCAGTGACGAGGCGCTGAAGAAGGCTGTCACCGACGCCGGTTACGAGGTCGTGGAGATCAAGTGATGCAAAAAAGAGCACCCCCGCAAGGGGGTGCTCTTTTTTATGCGCTTTTACGCGGCACCGTCAGTCTCGGTTTCCTCGACAACGGGAGCGGTCTGCGCGGCGGTGCGGGTGACGCTGTCAGCGGTGAGGATGGTGCCCTCGCCGTCGGCGAAGCGGATGGTGACACGGTCGCCGGTGTTGTAGATGACCACCTCTGGCTGGTCGGCGGCGGAGATGACGTAGTAGTGCTCGTCACCGGTCAGGCGCAGGTAGTAGAGGGTATTGCCGTCCACCACGGCGGAGCGGATATCCGCCAGCACACCGCTGACTTCGTTCTGGCCCGTCAGGGGCAGATCGGCGTCATCGGCGGATACCAGACCCTTCTCCGCCAGGATGCGGCGGTAGTTGGCCTCACACTGGGCCACCGTGTCGCCGGTGGCCACGATCTGGTACTGGCTGACATTGACCATGGCGTACATCTTCACCAGTTCGGCGGCGTCCTTCAGCGCCATGAAATACGTGGGCTGGTCAGAGATATTCAGCAGCAGGGGGAAGGTGGCCGTGTACTTCATCTGCTGTACCTGCCCCTGGGCGCTGTCCATGGCGGAGTACTCCTTGGCGCCGGCCACCAGATAGAACCGCGTCTCCTTCGTGCGCTGGTTGGAGAGAATGAAGCCAATGTTGGACTCGTCGGACACCACGGAGGTGACGCCGGTGTACATATACACGTCGTCACCGATGGCGATGTAGTTATAGCCCTCGGTGGTGACGGTCACGTCCCGCTGGCCGAACAGGGAATTGATGAAGCCGTTGACATACGCGCCGTGGTAGTCGTACTGCTGCATGATCAGCTCGGCGGTGTAGACGTGATCCACCCAGTTGGGCACGTCGCCGGTCTTGTAGTAGGCGCTCTCGCCGGTGACGGCGTTCACCAGCACGGCACCGATGATATCACGGCCGCCGAACAGGCCGATGGTGTGGCTGACCCGGGGGCAGACCCACCACGGGTCGCCGTTCTCGTCGATCTCAAAGGCCGGCTCGTCGAACATATAGGTGGGGTAGTGGAAGCGCAGATGGCGGTACAGATTGCGGCTGAAGTGCTCGGCGGTGGTGTAGTGGATGCCCTCGTCCAGACGGATGACCTCCACGTTCTGGGTCACCATGTCGATAAGCAGATAGGCGGGCAGACCGTCGGCGCGGTTGTTCAGCCACTTGATGATGTCGCCGTAGCGCAGGGGCGTGACGCGGACAGGGCGGCCCTGGTAGTTGATCTGGGTATAGTCGTCGGCCACCTCGAACTGGGACACCATGTCCGCCAGCTCACCCAATTTGCGGTTGCCCAGCTTTGTGGCGGAGTTGGCATCCAGCATGGGGATCTGGTCATAGCTGATCTCCTCCACTTCGGCGGCAAAGTCGCCGTCGGTGACGGTCAGCAGGTCGCGGTAGTCCCCGGCGCGGAACAGCTGCCAGCCGATCACCGCGCCCACCAGTGCCGTGGCGATCAGCGCGGCGGCCGCGATGAGTGGCACGGTGCACTGCTTTTTCAAAAAGGTGAAGTAGCCCTTGGCACCGGTGCCCTGAAAGCCGGAGGTCAGTATGGCACAGCCGCCGTACACGGCGCACACCAGCAGTACAAAGACGTAGAAATCCTCGCTCTTGAGACTGATAGGCGGCAGAACGATATAGAAATACACCGCGGCGAACACCAATGTGACGGCGATGTTCAGCAGCGTGCGGCCCAGGGGCGTGCCCACGGCTTTGCGTTCCTTTTTCGGGCGGGGCTGGCGGCCGAAGCCCTGAAAGTTGGGGTCGTTCCAATTTGTATTCTTCATAGACGGTTCCTTTCTCTGTTGATATGCCTGTTGGTGCTATTATAACCGATGCATCTTCGTTTGTATAGCAACTTCAGGTTGCAAACGGCAAAATTGCCGCAGAGAGATGCATTTGGCTGTTCACAAATTGTTTACAATAAAAGTCAAAGAAAGTCAAATTACCCTATTGACAAAGTAGGAAAGGAGGTGTAATATATGTTAAAGGTCAAAGAAAGGCAAAGTCAAATGAGACGAGCTTGACCGAGAGATGCAAACGAAAGGCGGCGAGGATTTGGGTATTTCCGATATTATCGCTGGATTTATCCAGCAGGAGTTAGACCAGGCGGGCGGTGCGCTGGAGCTGCAGCGAGCCGACCTGGCGCAGCGGTTCAACTGCGTGCCCAGCCAGATTAACTACGTGATGTCCACCCGGTTCTCGCCGGAGCATGGCTACATCGTGGAGTCCCGGCGGGGCGGCGGCGGCTACATCCGCATCACGCGGGTGCAGGTGGACCGCCAGACGCTGCTGATGCACGTTATCAACAGCATCGGCGACAGGCTGGACGCGGCCAGCGCACGGGCGATCGCCCAGAACCTGGTCCAGTCCGAGGCCATCAGCCGGGAGCTGGGACAGGCGTTGCTGTCCGCCACCGGCAGCCGGGCTCTGCAGAGTGCCTCTCCGGAGAGCCGGGATGCCCTGCGGGCTGACATATACAAGCAAGTTTTGATCCATTCCGTCTGACGGCGGAGCAAGGAGGTTATGATTATGAAGTGTGATCGCTGTGGAAAGAACGAAGCGACGTTCCATTATAAGACCAATATCAACGGCAGAGTGACCGAGGCGCACCTCTGCCCCGACTGTGCCCGGGCCATGGGCTATGCCGGTTCCATGTCTGGCCGCATGAGCAGCTGGTTCGACGACGATTGGTTCGACCGGCCCTTCCGTATGCTGGAGCCGTTTTTCGGCGGCTTCGGCAGCCGGATGCTGACGGAGTTCCCTCAGCCGGTGGATGTGCTGGAGCAGGCGCAGAGCGCCGGCCCGGAGAGCAGCGCCGCCGAGGAGCTGCTGCCGAAGGACGAGGCGATGTCTCTGGCGCTGGAGCGTAGGCGCAACGCGCTGGAGACGCAGCTGCACAACGCGGTGGCGGAGGAGCGTTATGAGGACGCCGCCCGCCTGCGTGATGAGCTGAAGGCTCTGGGCGGCAAGGCGTCCTGACGCCATTCCGCTATGTTAAAATAACAAATCGAAAGGAAGTGTTCCTTTATGTCTGAGAATAAATTTACCCCCCGTGCAGAGGAAGTTCTGCGTTTGAGCCAGGAGGCTGCCGAGGACCTGGGCCACGGCTATGTTGGCTCCGAGCATCTGCTGTTGGGCCTGATCCGTGAGGAGGAGGGAATTGCCCACCGCGTGCTCAGTGAGTTCGGCGTCACCGATGAAATGGTCTGCTCCGTGCTGCAGCGCAGCGTGGGCAAGGGCGTTTCCGGCGCCGCGCCCAGTCAGGGGCTGACGCCCCGCGCCAAGAGCGTGGTGGAGCTGGCTGTGTCCGAGGCGTCCCGCATGGGAAGCAGCGCCATCGGCACCGCCCATCTGCTGATGGGCCTGCTCCGTGAGGGCGGCAACATGGGCCTGCGTATCCTGCGTACCGTGGGCGTGGACCCCAATAAGATGTACAGCGCTGTGCTGAAGAAGCTCAACGATATGCCCCGGGCTGCCGTCGGCGGCGCCTCCGCCCCTAACCGCGAGGCGGACAAGAAGAACAAGACGCTGGCTGAGTACACCCGCGATCTGACCGAGGCCGCCCGCAGCGGCAAGCTGGACCCCGTTATCGGTCGGGATACCGAGATACAGCGAGTCATCCAGATCCTGTCCCGCCGCAGCAAGAACAACCCCGTACTCATCGGTGAGCCCGGCGTAGGCAAGACTGCCATCGCCGAGGGCCTGGCCGAGCGCATTGCCGCCGGTGATGTGCCCGAGGAGCTGCTGGACAAGCGCATCCTGTCGCTGGACCTCAGCGGCATGGTGGCCGGAACCAAGTACCGCGGCGAGTTCGAGGAGCGCATCAAGAACACCCTGAATGAGGTGAAGAAGGACGGCAACGTCATCCTGTTCATCGACGAGCTGCACACCATCGTGGGCGCAGGCTCC